>Ga0164290_1000481_pt1 | contig 124985 bp, 117 predicted proteins | sample Micstemetagenome_FD_108782 | JGI IMG/M metagenome (GOLD analysis project Ga0164290, IMG submission 108782) | Contaminated culture microbial community from soil near Moab, Utah, USA - Microcoleus steenstrupii SON62 (Illumina Assembly) | ecosystem: Environmental > Terrestrial > Soil > Soil crust... | reverse complement strand
GTAGTGGCGACGTTCACGATAGACGTGCCGCCGTCGAGCGTGGCTGCGGCACGCAGCGTCAGAGTGATGGTGCGCTCTTGCAGATCACCCAGGGTGCCCAGATTCCAGCGGTAGGTAGCGCCGCTGTTGCTCGTCGGCGCCGGGTTAGAGGAAACAAACGTCACCCCCGCCGGCATCACATCCTCTACCACGACGTTTGTAGCCGCCGCCGGCCCCTGGTTGCGGATCGTCAGGGTGGCGTTGAACGTCGAGCCGGCCACGGCCTGCGCGTCGGCGTCCTTGATAATCAGCAGATCGCTCGTCCACACAGCGCCAGGCACCGACGACTCATTGTTCGTCGTCGTCGTCTCCGGCGTCGAGGTGCTGATGCGGGCGGTGTTCGTGAAATCTTCGCGGGCTACGCTTGTCGTCGCCGTGCCGGTGACGGTGATGCGCCCGCTGGCGCCTGCGGCCAGGTCGCCCAGGGTCAGATTGATGTTGCCCGTGCCGGAGCCGGTGCAGCCGTTGGTGCAGCTCCAGCTCACGCTCGTGAGCTGCGAGGGCACCGCGTCAGTGATGACCACATTGCGAGCCGTCGCCGGGCCATTGTTCGAGTAGTCGAGGTAGTACGTGACGATGGTGCCGGAGGCTGCCGGGAAGGTGGTAGGCGAGGATTTGACGATAGCCACGTCGGCCCGCTCCACCAGCGTATCCCACGAGGAGCTGTTATCCGTTGGGGTATCGCCGGTGGTGGTGGTGCTGATAGTGACGCCGTTCGTCAGCACCGCGCCGTTCGCCAGCGTCGCGTTCGCTCGTACCACAATCGAAATGCTGCCGCTGCCGCCAGCGTTCAGCGTGCCGACGCCCCAGGTAAGCGTGCTGCCGCTCTGGTTCGTCGGGGCGGGGTTGGCGCTCACAAAGGTCACACCCGCCGGCAGGGTATCGACGATGCTGACGCCCTGGGCCGCCGCATCCCCATTGTTGTCATAGGTGACGGTATAGGTGAGCTGGTCGCCGGCTGTCACCCGCGCCGGGCCGGTTTTGTTCACCCGCACGTTGGGGGCTACAACCGTCGTGCTAGTGGTGCTGGTGTTATCGCCAGGGTTGTCGCCGGGCGTCGTCGTGCTGATGGTGACACCGTTCGTTAGCACCGCGCCGCGGGCCAGGGTGGCGCTGAACTGCACCCGAACGGTGATCGTGCCACTGGCGCCCGCGTTGACCGTGCCGGCGTTCCACGTCACCGTGTTGCCGCTCTGGGAGGCCGGCGCCGGGTTGGCGCTCACGAAGGTGGCCCCCGTCGGCAGCGTATCGACGACGCTCACCCCAGCCGCGGCGGCGTTGCCGTTGTTGTTGTAGCTCAGGGTGTAATCCACCAGGCCGCCCGGCAGTGACGTAGCCGGGCCTGTTTTGGTGATCCGCACGTTGGGGGCTACAACGGTTGTTGTGCTGGTGCCAGTGTTGTCGCCGGGGTTGTCGCCGGGCGTGGTGGTGCTAATGGCGACGTTGTTTGTCAGCGTCGTACCGCCGGCCAGGCTCGTCGAGGCCCGCGCAACGAGGGTGATTGAGCCGGTGCCGCCTACGCCGATAGTGCCGGCGTTCCACGTCACCGTGTTGCCGCTCACGCTCGCCGGCGTCGGGTTGGCGCTCACAAAGGTGGTGCCAGCCGGCAGGGTGTCCACGATGGTTACACCACCGGCCGCCGCGGTGCCGTTATTCCCGTAGCTCAGGGTGTAGCTGATGTCCCCGCCAGGTAGCACCGTCGCCGTGCCGGTTTTACTGGCGTAGACGTTCGGCACGATGATGGTAGTGGTGTGCGTGCTGGTGTTGTCGCCAGGTGAGTCGCCGCTGCTGGAGGTGCTGACGCTCACGCTGTTCGTCACCGTGCCTCGCGTCGCGCTCCCCACGGTGGCGTTGAGGGTGATCGTCCAGCTCCCATTCAGGGCCAGGTCGCCCATGTTCCACGTCACCGTGTTGCCGCTGACGCTGGAGGGCGCGGGGTTTGCAGAGGCATAGGACACCCCCGCTGGCAAGGTATCCACAACGGCTACGTTGCGAGCCATCCCAGGGCCGTCATTGTTCACCACAATGGTGTAGGCAATGGTGCCGGTCGGTAGCACCGTCGCCGTGCCGGTCTTGCTCACTCGGATATTGGCGCCGTCGGTCAAGCCGAAGTCGTAGCTCAGGTCAACTTGGTTGTTTGGCCCTGCTGGCACCACCATCACGCCGCCGCCGTCGGCGTCGCTGTCGAGCTGGTCATTGCCGCCCTGGTTCGTCGCCGTCAGGGAGAGGCCGTAGAGCGGCTGGCCGGCGTTGAACATCGCGGGGTCGATCCGCACCGTGTAGCTCTGGAAGGGGGGCACGTAGAAGCGCCACAGGTCGCCGGCACCCGTGATGTTGCCCGTAGTGACGGTGGCGATGACGCTCCCGCTCGCGTTGAGCATCTGGAGGCGCACGCCGGCAATATCCGGCTCGCCGGCATCCTGCACGCCGTTCCCATTGGAGTCTCTCCAGACCCGGTTTCCAATGGCCCGCCAGGAGCACAGCAGCTCGATGTCGCCCAGGCCCGATCCCTTGAACATCGTGCCCATGCTGGTGTGGTACAGCTCCTCCTTCGCCCGTGTGGCGCCGCCGCTCTGCACGTCGAACCAGAAGGCGCCCGACGAGTCGTTGCGGAAGGGCATCATGCCCGACGACACCACCTCGCCGCCATAAGCACCGGCGTGCGTGCCGGGCACATAGGCGGTGCCGCCCCACATCGCTTCCCAATTGAAGGGCGTGCCGTCGATTACACCGAAGTCGTGATCGCCACTGAAATGTTCGGCGCCGGCCGAGGGGGGATTCCAGCCGCCGCTCCCGTTCGGCAGGGCGCGTAGCAGGTCGCCCTGGCCCGCCGTGAAGGCAGGGGCATACATATCCGTCGTGCCCATGTCGCCGGTGCGCGAGCGGAAGCCGAGGAGCATACTGCCATCTTCGGCAAAATCAATATCGGTCAGAAGCGGCTGCTGGCGCGTCGTGCCGCCCGCGTAGTCCGTATGGATCGCGTTGCTCCACGTATTCCAGCGCGTCCGATCCTGATTGGCCCGCTGCGCGTCGAAGGCATCGAGCGCAAAATCCAGCACGCGGGTCTGCGCCCCAGCCGCGCCCACGCCCCAGCGGATCACGCCAGCGCGAAGGTCGGAGCGCACTTGCCGTGTCTCGCCAGAGCAGACATAGCCCGCATAGCCCCAATCGACGCCATTGGCGTCGGGCTGGTAGTTGACGGCGAAGGGCCGGAAATCGCCAGCACCACCGGGGCAGGCCGCCACATTCGGGTCGAGTGTGAGCGGGAACTGCGGCGCGGGGTTGGCGGCCCAGGTGTTGAACACGTAGACGGTGCGATTGTTGAGGTTCAGCACCACCAGATATTGCTCGGAGGAGTCCATCGACATGCCGCCCAGGCCCACCTTGCCGATGTAGGGCACGATCAGCTCGTCGTGGTCGAAGGTGTGCAGGCCACCCATCTCCGCGCTGTAGGCGACGCCGTACCCCTGGCTCACGAAGGAGGCGCGGGAACCATCGCCGGGGTCATTGGGAAACCCGTCAGGGCCAGGCACGACGTTGGGGAGCGTCGCATACACCCGCTCTGTGCCCGTGCCACGGTCGATGAGGTAGATCGCACCCGGCCCGCCGGGGCCGAAGCGGGTAACGCGCTTCGCGTAGGCCGCGGCAAAGAGGCGGGCGCGGCGGGCCTCTGCCGGGGCCGAGGCCGGGATCGCGGGGTTCGTGCCGCTGCTGTAGGCCAGGCTGAACGTCGCGCCAACACCAATGTCGCCAGGCTCGGTGCCGTCATTGCCCTGGCTGGCCCACATCACATGGCCCAGCTCGCCCGGCTGATCAGGCTTGCCATCACCGAAGGAGTAGATTGCCGGGAACGTGCGCGGCGCGTCGCCCTCCGCGCTGGCGTTGGGGAAGTTGTAGCTGGTACGGCTCCACGAGCCACCATAACAGGAGGCCGCAAAGCGCGGCGAAATCTCCGAGGACTGGCCGAGATCAGCACCCGCTCGGATACAGTCAACAATGCTGGCAATTGGGCTAGTCGGCTGATTGTTGTCGATCTGAGCCGAGGCCGGGATCATTCCCAGGCCAGCAAGGAAGCTGCCCAGGAGCAGCAGCGATAAGGCTCCTGGGAGCCAACGAAACAGACGACGACGGAGGTGGGGACTCACGGGGCGACTCCTCTCATGGGACAGGTGCGACGATGATGATCCGAGAGAGCGCGACGAGTTTTTGCGATTGCCCCCGGAGGGGCTTGACAAATCGCAGGGGTTATAGAATTATATAATTATAAAATGACGAGCGAAGGACGAAGCCAATGGCCCGCCCGAAGAAGCTCTACAAACGCGAAGGGCCACGCGCAAACCCCAACCTGAAGGTTCACGAGCAGACCTGGCGCGACTTTCAGAGCTGGTGTAAGAAACGAGGCATTACCCCTAGCGACCTGATCGAAGAGTACATGGCCCTGACCGTCGCCACTGACAGCCCGCTCCTTACCGATGCAGCACACACCGAAGCCTGAAGGAGACGCCCCAATGTTTACTCGCATCGCCCTCGCCGCCCTCATCCTGGCCGCCACCGTCATCACCGCCCAGCCCGCTGCCGCGCAGTTGAGCTTTCGCATCACCGGCTTTGTCTGGGCAGATGCGAACTGTGACGGCATCCGGCAGGACAGCGAGGCGCTGGTGCCGAACGCCCGCCTCACGGTGCGCTGGGCCGGCACCAACGGTGTCATCGACGGCACCGACCGGGACATCGAGCAGAGTGCAAGCCTGACCGGCGAGTATGCCTTCAGCATCCCCGTCGCCGGCGAGCCGTACTTCATCAGCTTCCGCAGCGAGGACAAGCCCGCCGGAATGACCCCTGCCCCCTTCCGCCAGGGCAGCGACCCGACCCGCGACAGCGACCTGACGATGCCCCTGGCTGGCACGTCGCTCTGGGCCACCCCGGTGTTCACGATGCCCGCCGACGGCTCGATGCTGACGGGCCAGGACATCGGCCTGTGCGCGGTGACGTTCGACCCGGCAAACACGCTGTTCCTGCCGCTGATGCACCAGTAAGCGCAGCGGGCCACACGAGACAGGCTACGACGGGCGGGGGGCAACCCCCGCCCTTTCGCGTCATCTGTGACAGAGGAGCCTTGCACGTCAGACCACCCGATCCAGCATTTCGCACCGGGCCAGCGGCAGGCTGATCGTCACCTGGCAGCCCTCCGGGCGAACCGTCGTGTTCAGGACGCCGCCGGCGCTATCCACATAGGCCGCGAGCTGGCGGCGGAAGCTCTGGGCCTCGGTGCCCTCGCCCACGATGCCAGCGGTATCGGCCTCAACCTCCACGATCACCAGCCCATCCACCTGGCGGGGCATCGAGACAACGAGAAACAGCGCGTCATCGAGCAGGGCAGCCTGAATGACCGCAAGCGTCACCTGCACCAGCAGCACCGCCGCCGGCTCAGGGAGCAAGCAGCGCCGGCCCTGAGCCACCGTGATCTGGGGCACCATCTGATCAAGGGGCGTAGCGGCCCGGACGAGCGAGTCAAGGACACGCACCGCGAGCTGAAGCCGCTCAGTAGCGTTTACCACCTCTTTGTGCGGCTCCAGCATCGGCCCCAGCACATGCTCCAGCAGCAGGATCAGGCTCGTCTCGCTGGCGGTGTAGTTCCGCTGCATCGCTTCATCGTAAAAGCCGGCGCTGCTTATCATCCGATGTCGGCGCTCTCGCGCATGGCGGCAAACCAGCTCCAGCGTAGGCATGAGGGCGGCAAGGGACATGGGAGGCAGGGTTGGGGGCAATGTCAGCATGGATGAACCTGCGGGGAGGTAGTGAGCGTCACGACGCCGTTGCTGATGGTTTGCGCGAGGGCAAGGACATCAGTGAGGCCCGTTTGCGCCTGAAGAGGGGCACAGACAAGACAGAGGGAGGGCACCAAATTGGCAAGGCTCTGGCCGGCTTGGAGATGGGGCGTTACTAGCACCACCCGCCCGGCTAACTGTCGTAGCCAGAGGGTAATGCGGCGAGGCGCCGTGCGCGGGTCAAGAACGACTACCCACAAATCGACGCGCTGGGCAGGGAGCGGGCCACGCACCGTTGTTTCCGTGACGCTGTAGCCGTGGGCCTGGATAATCTGTGACCACTCACGGCCGACTTTGGGCGCTTCCGTTACCAGGCCAATCGTTCCGTACAGCACAGAAATTGCCTGTAAAAAACTCGAATTGATCCTTGTCCACAATACGACCAAAACCGACTGAAACAATACCGCTAAGTGCAAACTTTCGTACTATGGGGTGCTGACCAATGGATAATCATATTGTTGCAATATCTCAACTCTCGGTAAATACATTGATAACAAAAACCCGCCGCTTATTTGCTGGCGGGAGAAAAAAACGCTTAGATGTGTGCTCTGTGCTGCGATTACCGCATAAAATCAGCCTGGTGAGGCATGTACACCGTACCACGAACGATGGCCTCACAGATCAGGGAGGCCAATGCCGGCGGGCGGTAGCGCCGGTTTGGGGGAATACCAACAACGGCGCGAATGGCAGCAAGCCGGTAGCAAAAGAGCCGTCGGCTGATACCAGCGCGTTGTGCGGCCTCTGAAATAGTGGCTGGTGGTCTGCCACCAAAGGGAGACAAGGCGCGGAGAGCATCAAGGGTGTAAGAAGGCAGATTCAACATCCCTACCGATGCCGTGGACATCCCAACTTCTACTGGCGCCATTGAGCCGGTGCGCCGTGAGATGAAAGGTGCCATTCGTGCCCACAGGCCCAGCGTCCCATCCGTCACATCGTCAGCCACCAGCACATTTACCGAGAGCGGCAGCGCGATCAGCCGGGCCAGGCTCACCTGCTGCGGGGACACGAGAGCCAGCGTCGGCGTGATGTTTCGCACGCGGGTCAACTCCCAGAGGATTGCCACAAGCATCGGCAGGGGCATATCTACGGTGTCAAGCAGCAGCGGAGGCCGAAGCTCCGGCAAGAACGCCTGACCGAGCTGGGGGATGATGTAGCGAAATGGGGCATGAGAAACCTTCAGGCGATGCGACAGATCAGCGCGACGGAGGCTAATCACCGCGACGCTCTGATGGTATCGCCATTCCTGGCCTAGCTCCAGTTCCACAATAACCTCACTCCCCAGCTCCTACTGCGCTGCCTCTTGCGCCACCGCCACCCGAAGTGTTGGGAAAGCCAGAGTGTAGAGGATGTGCCAAAGAACCACGCCAGAGAGAATTTCATCGCCGGAGTAGAGATAAGAAGAGCGCGTACCGCTGTAGGGGCGGTAGGGAGCTATCAGGATCACCCAGGATGTGAAAGCTGTAGGCTAGGTCACGCGATGTCCCGCCAAGCTGGCTCAGGGCGGCCAGGTGTGCATCCCCCAGGCTGCGCGGCCCATTGGGCGCTGTCAGTACGGGCAGTAGCCCGGCCAGTAGGCGCCCGTGGGCGGTATTGACGCCGGAGCCGACGGCGGCGAAGGCCGCCACGCTACCCCCGCCGGGCATCACCAGCAGCCGCTCGTCGAGCGATTGCAGGATCGGGTTCGCCCAATTGCCGCTGTAGCACGTCATCGAGAGCACGATGGGGAGGCGCTGCGCGTTCTTCCTGGCGTCAGCGTCGTACAAGTAGAACAAGTAGGGTGTGGCAGCATCAGGGCTGGTATGCGCCCACTGCCAGGGCGAGCCGTGCCCAACATAGACAAGCAGCGACGCACCCGGCTCCTCGCCGGCGGGCGGCAGGGGACAAGCCGTATCGCGCTGTGAGCCGCCGTCCCAGGCCCGGAAGAGCCGGCACCGTAGCTCGCCAGTATTCGCATACGTGCCCGCGGGGGCGCTAGGCTGCGGGGCGTAGATAAACTGTCGCACCTGCATCCCTCGTGGCAGTAGGGCAACAGCATCACGGATAACGGAGGTGAACGGGCCTGATGGGTCGGCCGCGCCGGTCGGCTGAATATCGTTATCGGCCACGAACAGCGCCCGGCTCCCCCAGCTCCCCGGCGTGGGCGCAGCGTGTCCGACGATCTTGCTGACCACCGTTCGCGCCTCGTCGAGCGTGCGTGCCGGGATACGGCCAATCGGCAGGTTTGGCAGCGTATCGTCGCGCACGTCTGCCGCGTCGAGGCGGGAGTAGCAGGTATCGCAGGCAATTTCGCCCGACGGGTCGATCCCTCGCACCAAGTACGGGGGGATAAGCGGGTCAGCCAACGGCGAGTCGCTCAATATCAGGCCGGGCGTTGGAGGGCGGGCCTCGCCGCCACGCATCCGAACCGTACCAGCGCCTACGAGTAGCACGGCCCGTGGTGCCGGTGCCCACCGAGCCACAGCCGTAGCGATCAAGGCGCGGATCGCCTCCGGGTCGCGCTCTCCGTAGCTGAAGGCGTCGTAGGCCCATTGGGCATCAATGACGCCGACGGTATCGCCGCGAGCCTGCTTCAGCGCCATCAGGGGCGCCAGAGACGGCTGAAGGCTGGCGTGGGTGATGATGAGATAGCTGGCGCCAGCCTGGCCGGCAGCGGGGCCGGCTCGGAGGTCACGAGGCGTCACCGGCGACGGTGCCGGCGAAAGCGTAGGGAGCGGCTGCTGAAGGCTGGGGAAGGCCAGGGCGTCGAGCAATACCCGGTCGGTGCCAACGCTCACCAGGGCAGCCTCCAGGGTCACACCACCGGCAGGCAAGGGGCGCTCCAGGGCGACATCGAGCAACCGCGGCATGGCGGTAGCTCCATCATCCCAACGGGCCAGGCCGATACGCTGCCCGGCGTGGCGCAGCTCCAGCTCGTGACCGCTCCGGCGTAGTGACGGCGCCACGCTCACCTGAAGGCTGGCACCAGCGGCTAGGGGCGTCGGCAGTATCAGCGGGATAGTGCGCGGGTCATCACCAGGCCGCAGCTCAAAGGCAAACCAGCTATCGCCGCGCAGCGACGAGGCCATTGTGTCGTAGGTCTGATCGGCCTCCCAACGCAACGGTGTACTGCCGACGGGAGCGGCCGGAAGCCGCTGCCCCTCGCCCCGGCCATAGGTCAGCCAGTAGACAGCCTCGCGGCTGAAAGGCGACTCGTTCCCGTCGGCGCGAAAGCGCACGCCGGCCAGGCCGCCGTTCCCGTCAGCGGTGACATAGGCAGGGATCTCGATGCCCTCGCGCCACACCTGAACCGTTGGGGGGTTGACCTGGGCAAGCGTCCAGCCGGCGGCAGCCAGCGCCGCTGTGTCAAGGCTGATTACCGCCGGCTGTGCGACGGTGACGGTGAGGGTATTGGGGGCCGCCGCCAACTCGTTCCACGAGACAGGCACGGCGGAAGCTGCACGGGCGGGGGTTGCCGTTGAGGCGGTGACAAGGCCCAGCGTCAGGGCGATCACGGCAACACTGACGAGCAGACGAGAACCCATGAAAAGCCCAGGGATTTCCGACTAGACGCCCACCGGCTCCGGGGCGGCAGCCAGCGCGAGCTGCTGAACGATTTTAAGCCGTTCGATCACTTCCATCTGCGCGGCCACACTCGCCTCCAGCGCCTCACGCCAGGCATCGAGCTGCTGGCCGCTGAAGGCCACATTAGCATCAATCACCGGGGGGGCAACGCTCGTCAGGGCATCAGCACTTTCCTGCGCCTCGGCGTGGGCTTGCTGAAGCGTTCGCAGCGCCCGCTCCATGTTCAAGGCCGGCGCCATCACCTCCGCCAGCACCGTGCGAGCCGTATCGAAATCGCCGCCAACTAGCGCACCGTAGGCACTCGCCAGCATCCCCGCAAGCGCCTGGGTAGGCTCGGCCTCACGCTGGCCCAGGAGCCGCATTACCAGCTCGCGCCCCAGCTCCCCCAGCTCCGGCGCTGCCTGCGCCCCGTGTCCGTTCCGCATCGCAGCCATAAGTTGACCTTCTTCGCCATACGTTGTAGAGGAAATGATTCCCCCAGCGGTAGTACAAGACACAGTGTACAAAGCAAGTGCGACCAAGATAAAGAAAAAAATCACCAGCGCGGGATCAACTCCCGTGCCGGTGATGCGCGTTGACTACAACCGAATAGGCTACAACGCTGCTGGTAGGAGTGCCAAGAGCGCCGCGCTGGCCGCGCTAATCGCGGCCAAGCCAGTGTGCCTGTGCCGAGCCAGAGAGATCGCCAGGCCCATGCAGAAGCAGCAGACAAAGAGGCGTGCCATTATCGCACCTCTGTCACTTCGCCACGAGCCTCTTTGACCGCTTCAAGGATCACAGCTCGCGTGCCACCAACGAGATCAGCAATCTTGTTGGCAGAGTAGGCCCAATCGGAGTCATCGGCCTTTCGCTGGCAAGCCAGGAGGCGCACGGTTTCGGCCCGGCTGAGTGGTTCGGCAGCCACCAGGGCGAGCAGTTCGGCCCGGCTGAGATCCTGCCGAACCGAGTCAGTGGTGACACGGGCGGCCGAACTACCATTTACCGCACTGGTATCAGGCGAACCGCTGTCGTACTGGTACGACGAGCCGTTCGTGCTCCCCCCGTTTGCCGCGTATTCTGGCCTGTTTTCGAGGGAGGGCGCACCCTCCCGAACCGATACGGCTACACGCGCCGGCGCCTCTCCCCAACGCTGGCGGATCACGTCGAGTGCCCGGCGCTCCTCATCGTCGGAGATGAAGGCAGAGCGCACGTTGAACGCGGCGCGGCCCAGGACAGCGGTGAAGTAGCCGCCGCCCAACGGCAGGCCGCTGGGTGCCACCACCCCCTCCGGCCAGCCCCTAGCTCCAATGTTGGTATTAGGCCGGTCGTCGTCGGTCGAGGGCTGGTAGCCGGCCACGAAGAGCTGCATCTGTCGGCGCCAGCGCGTCGGCGTGTTGCTGGCCGTCTGGGTGCCGATGATGTAGCAGATGCCCAGGGCGCGATCCAAACTCAGGTGGTCGTTCGCCCACTCCCAGAAGCGTTCCACGAACCGCTCCAGGGTCGTCAACTCAGAGATGTACACGAGCAGCAGCGGGAAGGGCTTGGGGTCTGTCGCCTCGTGCCAGTTCTTCGCGCCCACGTCGCGCAGCAGGGTCTTACGCCGCTCGCGCTCGCTATCGAGCCAATCGAGCGCCGGCGGAATGTCAGGGATGTCGTTGGCGAGCGCGAGGATGTGTGGCAGGCCCGCGTAGATGGGATAATCCAGCCCTTTGCCGTCAACGATGACAAGGTTGAGATCGTCAGGGCCATTTCTGAGCAGGATCGGCAGCAGCACAGAGCGCAGCAGCACGTCCTTGCCGCTGCCAATCTGGCCGCTGTTCAGCACGTTCACGACGGAATTGGGACGGCCACGGCTGAACGTACCGCACTCCATCCACAGGCCGCCATTCTGGCGCACCCGCCAGCCAATCGAGAAGCGCAGCGGGTCGAAGCCATCACGCTGATCAAACCATTCGAGCTGGCGAAGCAGCGAGGCCAGCCCCGTCGGAGGCTGGTCTGCCGCTACGCCGTATGTGGGAGCCGGGTGTGTCCCTGAACGCATCCAGGGAAGCGGTTCGGCTTTGGGGCGCCCTAAAGGATCATCGGTAGGTATCGGCATGGCCTCAGTCCTTCGAGTAGGAAGGGCGCTTCCCAGCCCCGCTGCCGGTTGCCAGCGCAGCCGACGCCAGGGCTGAGTCTGCGCCCATTGCAGAAGCCAACGGACGCTACTGGCAAACCAGGCCAGTCGCCGCTCGACCTGATAGCGCAGATCAGCACGCATCTCAGGGGAAACGGCGAGGGCAATGACTCCTGCCGCCATGCTCAACAGGATGAGCAGAACGAGGAGCTGGATGCCTTGCGCTTCGCCCATTGGCGTTCCCTTCCCTGCTACAGCGTGTTGACTAGGCCACCAGATTCCAGATGACGACGATCAGCACCAGCGAGCCGACCACGCCGCCCACAATCATCTTGCCACGCGGATCGGAAGGTAGCAAGCTCATGGCCGTGCGCCAGGCCACGCTCAGGCCATTTTTCATCGCCTTGATGCGGTGCTTGATTGAGTCGGGCACCAGTAGATCCCAGAGCCGGCCACCGAACACGCGGGCCGCCCACTCGGGGTACATAGCGAACACGACGGCCAGGAACCAGGCGGTGCCCCACAGCCCTTGCCCCTCGTTCGGCACCACGACGCCCATCAGATCCATTCCGGCGATGATCGGCATCATGCCCAGGGCCGACGAGGCGATGTTGGCGGCCAGAACACCCAGCCAGGTGATGACCTCCTGGGGGGTGCTGCCCTCTTCGAGCAGATTGCCGGCGTCGTCATACACGGCCCGATGGGGCCAGAAGGCGCCTTGCAGGGCGGAAACGCCCAGACCGATGAGCCACGTCCAGACTGGGGGCGTCAGGAACGTGTTGGGCAGGTTGCTCAGGCCGGGGATGCGCTGCAAGAAATTAACGCCGAAGTAGCCGTCGATGCGCCACGCAAGCGTGGCGAGGAAGAGCGCGAAGGCCAGCGCCACACCGTAGGTGAAGGTGCGGTAGGCGCTGCGCCCGCTACGGGAGCGGCGCGGGCGGGCCGGCGCCGCAGGCGCGGCGGGGCGAGCGGCAGAGCGGCCAGCAGAGCGGGCCGGGGTGGGTGCCGGGGCCGCCTCAGCGGCGCCAGCAGACGCCCGGTAGTCCGGGTCGCCGGTCAGGTTGTACCCAACGCGATTCGCAATGGCCTCTACCGACATCTGAGCAAAGGCAGATGTGATCTGCCCCGGCTCATACCCCTCCGCCTCCAGATAGTCAAGCAATCCATCTGTCGCGCCGCTGTCGCGGATAAGCCGCGCCCTCGTGGCAGCATCCAGGCCGGTCATTGTCGCCATGAGATCAATTCCCTTCGTTGTGCGACACCTGATGCAAACCGATACACCGACAGGCCGAACTCCGACGAACCGATTGGCAGGTGAGCCGTTTCCGGCTCTCAGACCGCTCGCAGTTCCAGGCTACGATGGTCTGCCCGCCTCCGAACCCCAACCCCTCTAAGCCGCTATTCGTACCAAAATAGGTTGATACGAGCGCATTGTAACGCAAAATGCGGCTTATGTATCACAAAACATCACCTCCCAGATCGGCAATGTCATTCGCGGCACTTATATCAAGCTCGTCAAGCGTATCTCCGGGGTTTCCTGGCGGTTCTATTCTGTCACCTGTGACATTATCGGAGTGCGAAACAGGTGTCATAAATAGTTGCGGAAGGCGCCCCTGCCCTGCCAGCCAGGTTAATGCGGAAAGAATGCGTGGCAGGATGACGGAGGCAAGCATCTCCTCCGTCATCCCTTTCGGCAGCCCACCCCCCGATGCGGCTACTTCCGCTTCCATCAGCACCAGGCCGCGCAGGGTGGCGAGGCGAATCATATCCGCTTCGTTCGCGGCCTCTGGGTAGAACTGACGCAGACGGTCGAGCCGCACCAGTTCGCCCTGAGCATAGCGAACTGTTTTGGGGGATGTAGGAGCCATCAGATTAGCCTCGCTTCTCGACGTTGGCGGCAGCCTGGGCGAGCTGCGCGGCCTTCAGGATGGTAGCGAACAGGATACCGATAGCGTTGATCACGCTCGCAAGGCCGTGGTTGATCAGCTCATAATCCTCACCCCTGGCCTTCGTTTCCGCATCGAGACGGGGCACAATGAGATCGCGCAGCAGGATCACGCCGCCGCCGGTGATCACTACAAACCGGCGGCTCTGGCGCAGCACAGGCAGCACGGCGCCGATGAGCCCCTGGCCCTGGCTGTTCAGCACGTCCTCAACCTCGGCGCTGATGTCCCGCTGGCGCCCAGCTACAAGAAGCCGGCGCGTCATGAGCGCCTGCTGCGCGGCGACGTTGTTTAGGTCGAACTTCGGAAACTTGCCCTTCAGAGCGCGGGCAACGCGGATCGTGCCGTCTCCGACACGGTTGGTGGTCATCTGATAGCTCGGCTTCACCCGAACCGTCGTCACCTGCAAATCGCCGCCGCCTACGTCGATGATGTCAAGCGCATCGAGATCCGTCACGGTCGAGCCGGTTGCAGCCTTCGTGACGGCCACCAGGGTGCCCGTCGTCTGGGCCTGCGGCACCGCGGTCATCACGTTGATCTGCCAGGCGTCCACAGAGCCATCGGTGTTTATGCGACCCACACCCCACTTCGCACCCTTCAGGTGCGTCTCCAGCGCCTCGCGGGTCGCGGGGTCAACGCCCAGACGCTCCGCCTCCCCCTCACCTGTGCCGCGGATCGGCACAATCTCGGTATTGGGGATAGCAAAGCCCAGAATGATGTTGTGGGTGCCGGGCTTGTAGCCGGCGGTGTGAAGGATTTCGACGAGAGCTGCGGCCACCATCGAGCGCAGCCGCCCGTCGATGATGCGCTGGCTCGTTGGCCCGATGGGAAGATCCTCACCATCGTGGCTCAGGGCCGTCTCGCCCATCCAGAAGGCCGGGCCGTCCTCCACGCTATAGCTGATCTCGTTGTCGCCGCCCCGAATCAGCTCGGCCTCCTTGTAGGCCGTTGGGATGCGAAGCGTAATCAGTGTACCGTCGGGCGTCAGCACGGCCAACTTCAAGGCGTCGTTGCCGTGGTCAAGGGCGACGACGATCCCCAACTGCCTGCCGACTCGAACAGTGGAACGCACTCCGAACCGAGGCCGCGCCCCAGCATCGCCAGCGGCGATGAGTTCCTGCAAGATCGTCCGTTGCTTCCCTGTGCTAGTCATCCGTCCCTCCCTACGCTTCCAGGCGTATAGTGTAACTATTCGTAAGCGATTGTAACTGTTTGTAACTACCCTGTCAAGGACAAGTGTAACTATTTGTAATCAATTGTAACTGTTCGTAATTACCATACTGAAACGAGGAAGGGGCGCGTCACAATGCGGAACGCGCCCCTTCGTACCATCTCGAACCAGACTGGTTCTTATCTGTCACGACTGACACGAGGGCGGTTCGGTGCTCCCAGGGCGTCATCTTCCGACGGAACAATGTCGGGGCGGCGCGTTCGACGAGGCAGCAAAGCGTTTTCCTTCAGCTCGTCGGCCACATAGCCCAGGTAGCCGGCAATGTCCTCGTTGTCATCGAGCGTCCCGAACGGGCGGGTCGAGCCGGCCAACGCATCGACGCTCTCGCCCACCTGGCGCAGCTCGTGGTCGATGTTTCGCACCAGGCCGCGCATCACGCCGGCCAACTCCTCGTGTTCCTGCACCGTCAGGTTGCAGAAGCCAATTAGCGCCTTCTCCTGTGCGCGCAGCAAGGTGGCGCGCAGAATAGCGATGTCGGCTTCGGTTTGCAACTCGTACCGCCTGACGAGGTGTGCCTGGCGCACCTGCTCCACCAGCTCCTCACTCGTGACAGGCGTCCAGAGCAAGGCGGGAATAACGATAAAGCCGATGATGCCAATCACGACTTGTTGCAGCACGAGCTGGGTGTCAGCCACCACCTGCTGCGCGGCCCACCAGCTATATTGGATTTCCGCAGAGTAGTAGAGGAAAAATAGCGAGCAGGCGATGACGACGGCATAACCCCAGGTTCGCAGGTTGACCTTTTGGAGCAACATGCCCGCCGGCGACCAGGGGATCAAAAACGAGGTGAGTGAGGGCGGCGCGAGTGTCAACAACACTGTGAACGCCGCTGCGACCAGGGTGTGCTCAGTGAGCGTTGTCTGCACACCCCACCAATATGCGGCAGATCCGGCCATCCCAGCCACCGCCAGGAGGATCATGCCGTCTTTTGCGTTGAAGTGCCAGCCCGACCCATGCCGACGCTGGCCCCGAACCATGTCCAGATACCTACTGCGGCCACTCATTGAACCCCCTACGCGGAGCCGCACGCAGCGCCACGCCAGGGGTAGCAACCCCCGCCGCGGAGCAGCAGCGCGAACCTCCGTTCGGGCGGCGGGACGTGTTATCATGCGCCCGCCGCGTCTCTAGCTTCCAGGCGTGAACGCGGCCCTGGGTTCTGGGTGGGTCGCCTACGGTCATTGGCGGCCCACCCTCCCAGGTGTCTCTCCTCCTCGTGGTTAGCCTTAAACCTCCCTTCTTTGTGCTATTGCTGCATCTGGCCGCCGGTCATCAGCCAGGTGCCGCTTTCTAGTACCCCTCGGGGCGACGGTACTGCTCCAGGCTTTGAAACATCGTGGTTCGGGCCTCAAACCGCATCGGAATAACGCTAAGTGGCCCGTTTCGGTGTTTCAGGATATGTACTTCCGCAATGCCTTTGCGGTCAGTATCTTTGTCATACGTCTCTTCACGATAAATACCCATTGCGATGTCACAGTCTTGCTCGATGCTTCCCGACTCTCTGAAGTCAGACAGCAGTGGAATATGGCTAGGGCGCTGATCAACATTGCGTGAAAGTTGTGATAGCGCGATAACAGGCATATTCAACTCTCGTGCAAGCCCTTTAAGGCCGCGGCTGATCTCGCTCACCTCCTGCACACGGTTTTCGGCTCGCTTTCCTCCAGCCATAAGCTGAAGATAATCAATGATCAGCAGCCGAATGTCTTGCTCATTGCACATCCGACGGGCCTTCGCTCGAAGCTCGCCAATGCTCAGGCCCGGCGAGTCATCGACATAGATCGGCAGCTCCGACAGCACGCCCATGCCCTCAAAGGCCAGGTTCATCTCGTCGCCACGCAGGTTGCCCAGGCGGAGCCGCTGAAGGTCGATGCCTGTGTGCATCGACAGGATGCGCTGCACGAGCTGATCGCGGCTCATCTCCAGGCTGAAGATACCTACACCCTGGGAAGCGAGTAAAGCCACGTTGTAGGCCAGGGAAAGCGCAAGGCTCGTTTTACCCTGGCTGGGCCTGGCACCGATGATAATCAAATCACTCGGCTGTAGACCGCCGGTGAGCGCATCCAGATCCGGGTAGCCGGTTGGCACGCCCAACACCTCGCCGCGCCGCTCCTGAATGGCCTCGATACGGGCAAAGACCTCGTTGACGATCTGGCCGATGCTCACGTAGCCCTGATCGCGCCGCTGCCCGCTCACCTGCTGTAGCTCGGCTTCGGCCAGCCCCAGCACTTCCTCCAGAGACTCCACGTCGGCCTGGTTGTAGCCGATGGCGGCGATCTTTCCGCCAGCCTCAATGAGCCGGCGCAGCACCGCGGTGCGCTCGACGGTTTTGGCGTAATACTCGATGTGTACCGCCGTCGGCACCTCGGCCGCCAGCTCGCCCAGGTAGGCGAGGCCGCCGATCAGATCCAGCTTCTCGCGGCGGCGCAGCTCGGCAGAGACAGTAGCAAGGTCAGGTGGTTCACGCCGGTTGTAGCAGGCCAGCATCGCCTCATAGATGATGGCGTGCTTTTCGAGATAGAAGTAGGCGCTGGTCAGCCAGGGCGAGACGGCGATGATTGCCTCGCGCTCCAGCAGAATCGATCCCAGGGTCGCCCGTTCTGATTGCAGATCAAACGGTACGGTGCGGTCGCCGGTGCCGCTCACGATGCACCTGCCTTTGCTTCAGGGCGAGAGAAAACGCTAGGTAGTCGACTCGGTGTTCAGCTCGATAGGATGCTCGGCTAGGAGCCGCCGAATCACTGCCTGCCTGGCTGCCTTGCTGTCGCCGGCGGCGTGGAAGCGCCTGTACCAATCGCCTCGCTGTGTGCTATCCAGCCCCGGATGCTGATCGATTGCAGACGCCGACGGCGGAGGGCCATCCGGGTCATACTCGTCAGTGGTGACAGCTACAGGCTTCGCAGCCTCGCGGCTGTACCAATCCATCAGGCCGTCAAACTGCGTCCAGTTCGCCTTGCTCTTGTACTTGTCGCGCCAGTTCGCCAGCACGGCCTCCCAGACATCGCGCCGGCTCACGGTGGCGATGAGATGCTGCGCTCGGTCAGGGAGAATCACGGCATCAGCACCGGCGAAGCTGCGCCAGGTGGTAATCACCCAATGACCGGCAAGCTCTGGCGGCAGCCCACTCGTCGCCGGCGATGAGGCCCGCGAAGTGGAGAAAGCCGCGGGCCTGGGCGCCGCAGGAGCCTCTTGGAGCGGAGCTTGTACCGCTTCACGCTCCTGGGCGCCGCCTTCCTTCTCTGGCTTCTTCTTGGTTTCCAGTGTGACCGTGTTGAACTTCTTTTCCTGCTCCATCCGGCGCATATAGCCGCCGACGACGCGCAGCCGGATTGGCTCGTTGCCGTCACTGGAGCGATCTGCCTCCCACATCACTCGGCAGAGCCAGTATGCGGCGTAACCGCCTGTCGGGCCATCATATCGGCTGACCAGCACTTCGAGCTGGGCGAGATCACGGGCCGGAATGACGTTTTGTTTGCTGACTATCTGCCAGGTGGAAAGAAGGCCGCGGTGCAACTCCGGCTCTTCGGGGCAAGGCCGTGAGGGAATGTCATCGGTGAGCGTTGTGTGACCGAAGCTGGTAAGGGGGGCGCTTTTGGCATGTTGAAGCGCCACGGCTACGAGTGACGGAAGGTGTTGCGCCATCGCTTGTTGAACCATCAGCGAAAGCGAATCCTGCGTGAGTGTGCCCGCGCTCGGCGCGGCTCTCTCCCCCCTTCTTTCATTCTCATGATCCATCCATCCAGAGGCACCGGCAGGTGCCAGTGTGGACTCCGTGGGTGCCGCTGCGCCTCCCATTGGTGCCACTACTTCGTGCAAAAGTGGCGCCGATGGGTGCCTTACTGCTCCTAGTTGGCCTCTAGGCGGCACCGATGGGTGCCAGGTAGCCTCATGGTCGCTATAAGTGGCACCTATCGGTGCCGCAACTGGCGCTTCGGGGTGCTGTATGGCGGTGACAGCGGCACCAATGGAAGCCAGGCTCGGCACTCCTGGGTGCCTGTTCCCTTCTAAAGTGGCACCAATGGGTGCCAGGCTTGGCTCAGGTTGGTGCCAGCCCTCTCGTGTATTTACCGATGTGGCACCCATTGGTGCCAGTCTGTTATTCACTGTACTCAAAGTGGCACCCATCGGTGCCACTTCTGGCAGCTTCAGATACTCGTCGCCCTGGTGTTCGCTCTGGGCTAGGGTCAGCAGCTCCTCATCGGGGGTCAGGCCCAGCGTCTTGAACATATCGAGCTGGCCCTGGGCAACGGGCTTCCGCCGCTGTACGAGCTGGCCGGCGGAAAGGCGTTGACGCATCAGCAGGATGCTCTCTGCCTCCAGGCGGGCCGTATCAATGCGGAAAATCGGCTTGCCCTCGTCACCCTCGCCGCCCTCGTAGCCGTCGATGATGATCAGCTCCAGCGCGGCGAGCTTGCGAATCGTGCCGTTCTTTCCACTGAGGTGCCCGCGACCGACGCGGCCGACAGCGGCAATCTCGCGCTGGCCGAAGGCCCGCTTTCCAATCGGCTTGTAGAAGATCAACAGCCGGTAGATTGCAAACCACGTAGCGATCAGGTGATGATCACCCTTGCACTTCTCATCGACGATCAGATAGTGCCGGGGCGCCCACAGCTCAGGATCGGCGTACTGAATCAGCCACCCAATATCAGAGATTGCATCAGGGGGTAGCTCCAGATTGGGCAATGGTATGCTGTAGGCGCTCATCGTTCCCTCCAGACGCCTTCAGAATGAGGAAACGGTGTTGCGCTGCGGGTCTTGGTGATGCTATCCATACGCGATCCCTAATCAAGCGCAAGCGGCTCCTGTTGCACCGCCGTCGCATCCCCGGCGACGGTGCGAGTGGCGACCTGTTGTGCCTGCTGCTGGCGTGCATAGGCCAGGCTGGCGAAGTAGAGCGGCGTCCACGGAACTTGCAACGTCCCGTCGGCTGAACTTGTCAGCAGCTCTGCCGCGACGAGGGAGTCGATGAGGCGCTGCAAACTCGTCTCGTCAATTCCCATGCTGGCTGCCAGGGTGCTCCGCGAGCGGGGTGGTTGGCCCAGGGCAAAATCCTCGCGCTCGGCAGCGGCGATGTTCACCCAGGCAGCCAGTAACATTGGCTGGCCCTTGCAGCGATGGACAACGAGGGAGGGCAGTGGTGTCTCCCAAAAACGGGTTGTGAGATCAGGCGTTCTAGTTGTCGTTTGTCTACTCGCTCGCTCCGCTCGCATAGGCGGCTCCCGGCACTTTATGTTAGGCAGTTTCAGCGAATCAGCGGGAAAACAGTTTGCAGACCGTTTTTCCTGTGCTATGCTGAGAACGTGCCTCGGATGGCAACAGCCTGGGCACTCCGGCGGCAATAGCAAGCCCAGACGCTACCGCATTCAGCGGTACGCCTTAGTCGGGACTCGCCGGGTGCATCGGGAGTCTAGATCGGCTGTGTTACCGAAAGGGTGTGCTGCCGAGAGGAAACACGAGGAGTTTGTCGTCATCGGCTGTTGGCAGCAGCCGGTGTTGACATAGCTCGGTGCTCCCTCACTGGAGAACCGGGCAGCCGCAGCGATAGGTCACGCGAACGACAGTAATCGCTGCGACAGCTTAGTGCCGCGTTACGCTGCTGCGTAGCGCGGCGCTACGTTTTTTTCGGCGTCCTCCGTATCACGGGAAAGCTCGTAACGGAGGATATTGCTGGCGTCCAGCCCGTTCTCCGTGAAGAGCGCGGCTATCTCGTTGATCACCTCTAGATCGACCTCGCGGAAGCGCCCGTTCTCGATCTTGCCGATGCTATTGCGGTTGAGGCCGCGGATCGAGACGCCCCGCCGCTTCAGCCGCTCCTCGATGATCTCCGCCAGCTCTGTTTGTGTTACGTCCCGCTGCCATTTGGCTTCCAGCTCTCGCCGGAGTTGTTGAGCGCGGGCGCCATCAAGGATATACATCGCTCGCTCCTTCACTCGGATGTGCAAACTGTAACACGGCATGATGCACGAGTCAAGATCGCATCATGCATTGACAAGCTGCGTAACATGGTGTACTATACAAGAGTGCAATACGCATTCTTCAAAGTAGCACAAAGCACGCGACTAGAGGACATGACTATGCAGCACGACAACCATACCCCGGCAGAGGAGTTCAACCTACAGGCGTTTCTGGCCTGGTGCTGGTGGCTTGTCAAGGTCAGCACCTTCGTTGTGAGCGTCACCCTCAACATCATTTTCGTGCTGCTGCTGCTGGAAATTCGGGCTGGCTACTAGCCTCTCTGGCCGAACACAACGAACACAACGCACTACAAGGCAAAGCAATGATCGGTCGCAATAAGCCCGCCCCGACTCCTGTCAGCGCCGTCGCCCTCCAATGGGCCAACGGGAAGAGCTACGCCCGCCCCTTCGAGAAGGGCGCCGGTGTCGGCCGCTTCGCCCCCTTTGTCGGCTTCTACGTCGAAATTGGCAAGGATGGCGAGATCGATGAGGCGCTAGGCCGCGCCGGCGTGAAGCAGATTGAGATCCGCCACCAGCGCGACGGCGGCAGCGAGATCGCCCGCCACTGGAGCCTGGGGGCGTCGGTCAAGCTCTTCCCCGTCACAAGCGGGCCGGTCGCCGTGACCGTTGCCGGCAGCCTCGCCGGTGAGAACGCCCGCAAGACCCGTGAGGCCGGCATCGGCGTCTACTGGCCCTCTGACAGCAGGAGCAAGACCGCTGTGCGCGGCCTGCCCGACGTGCTGGTGCGTGTGGGCTGCCTTCGCCCCGTACAGCTTGCGGTGCGCTCCCGTATGGGTGACGTGCTGCTGGCGGCGCTGGCCGATCACACCCGTGTGGCTGAGGCCGCCGACAAGCTCGTGGATCGGGAGCGCCACCCCGATGTCGTCTGCCTCCACGAGATCGCGCTGCCCCTGGGCGAAGATGCCGAACAGACCTGGGGCAAGGTGGACACGGCGGAGGTTGTGCCCTTCAAGAGCCTGCACCCCGCCGAGATCGACGCTGACTATCTGCGCGGGATTTGGCGTCCGGACGCGGTAAATGCTTTGGCCTACCGCGAGTGGGAGGCCATTCAGACCTGGGCCGGCGAGTATCAGGCCGGCAAGGGCACTAACGATTAACCCTGTGACCTGTGACAGTTACGACTAACGAGGAGTGAAGCCCTATGGCCTGCAATCTGGCCGTATCCATCACCAAAGCCGCCGTCACCGACGAGAAGATGCGGGCGCTGCTGGCGCCGGAGAAGGTGCAGCCCGTTGTTGAGGCGTACCTGCGCCAGCCTGGTGTGCTGAAGCAGGGCGAGAGCTTTGAGGCCAGCCGCAACGGCGACACCATCACCATCCGGGTTGCCGGCCTCTGGATCTATATCTCCAACGGCCGCGTTCGGACGAGCGCCACCGCTGGCTACAACGACGTGCGGGGCCGGGAGCTGGTGGACGCCCTGAGCAATCTGCTGGCCCTCACCGCCGACGCGCTTTTCGCGCAGCAGGTCAAGGTCGCCCTCGCACCGCTGGGCAAGGTGAAGCAGCAGCAGGTGACGGTCGATAACGCCGGTGTCACCCAGGCCGCGATGGTGTTCACGCTCAACATCTAGCCGCTGCCGAAGCGGTCACAAGTGACAGGAGAGACAGCGGTGGAAATCAAAGTGTTCGTGCTGCCCGGCGGCAAGGTTCAGATTTTCGTTGACGGCCAGGTGAGCTTTGAGCAGGCGCAGGCCATCACAAAGGCCGTGATCGCGCAGCTCGAAGCCAGCGGCGTCGAGTTCTCCGAGGTCGGTACAGTCGAGCAGCACCGCGACGGCGTGAGCCACGTCCACATTACGGGGGGCGTCAATGTCCAGCACTAGCAAGCCCGCGCCGGCCTGGTTCCGGCAGTTCACTGCCAGCTTCATGGCCGGCGAGGCGCACGCCTTCATCCTGCACGGCGACATCAACGGCTACGCTCACGAGGGCGTGACGCAGCGCGGGCTGCTGCTGGCTTCCCTGTCGGGCAAGCGCGACGTGGTAGCCGTCTACACCCTGGGCCGCGGCGTCACCTTCCCGGTGCCGTCGATGCGCGACGCCGCGATGCGCCTCCTGGGTATGGAGAGCGCCGGCGCACAGGCGTCCAACCCGCTGACGGCAGCCCTGGCCGGCATCAACGGCGGCGAGAGCGACGACGACCCCTTCGCCGGGGCGCGGCGCCCGACGGCAGCCCTGGAGCTGCTGGAGCGGCTGATGCTGGCCGGCGGCGCGAAGGGCAAAGTGGCCGTTATTCTGGAGGGCGCTGACCTGATCAGCGCACACCTGAGCGTCGGCAAGGGTGCCATGTCGCCCGATGATCGCACCGTCCTAGCGACCCTCCGGCATTGGGCCACGGATCGGGACATTGCCGGTAGCGACAACCCCATCTTCCTGTTTAGCCGCGAGCTGGCCGACGTTCACGCGGATCTGCGTGAGGCGACGAGTGGCTACAAGGCCATCGAGATCGCCATGCCGAAGCGTGAGCAGCGCGTGGCCTTCGTCGAGTGGTATCTGGCGAACCGCGCTGGCGAGGGCCAGCCGATCCCCCTGGACGGCATCACCACCGACGAGATCGGCACTGTCACCGCCGGCCTCAGCCTCCGCCACATTGAGGACATCCTGCTGCTGGGCGCACAGAGCGGCGTGAGCCGCGAGCTGGTCAAGGCCCGCAAGGACGCGATCATCGCCAGCGACTACACCGAGGTAGCCGAGATGATCGAGTCCATCCCTGATGAGATGTTCGGCGGCCAGCAGCGCCTCCGCCAGTGGGCGCAGGATGAGGTTATCGACCCACTGCGCCAGGGCCGCGTCAACGACGCCCCGAAGGGTGTGCTGCTGGTTGGGCCTCCCGGCACCGGCAAAACCTTCTTTGTGCGCTGGCTGGCGGGTGCGGTGGGCTTCAATGCCGTCTCGCTGCGCTCAGAGAACATCCTGGGCGGCATCGTGGGCGAGTCGGAGCGCAAGCTAAAGACCTTCTTCAACTTCGTGCGGAGCCTGGCGCCCTGCCTCGTCTTTGTCGATGAGCTGGATCAGAGCGACATGAGCAAGCGGGGCAACGGCAGCGGCAACCCCGTCGCCGCCAACCTGTTCAATCAGATGCTCCAGTTTATGAGCGACGAGACGCTGCGCGGCAAGGTGATCGTGATCTTCGCCACCAACCGCCCCGACCTGATCGATAGCGCCCTGATGCGCTTTGGGCGCATGGACGCGGTGATCCCGGTGCTGCTGCCCGACGAGACGGAGCGGGCCGCGATCATCGCAGCACAAGCCCGCAGCCAGGGCACCAGCATCACGGATCGCGCCGTGGCCTCCCTGGCGTCGGCCACGCCGAAGTACAGCGCCGCAGACCTGGGCGGCATCATTCGCAAGGCCCGAACCCTGGCCCGCCGTGAGGGCAGCGCGGCCGTCACCCCGGAGCTGGCGGCGCGGGCGATGAGCCTGATCCGGCCCAACAGCCCCGGCACGGCGGATTACTACACGCTCCTGGCCGTCAACGCCTGCAACGATGCCGAGCTGCTGCCCCCGGAGTACGCCGGGCTGCTGGCAGACCGAACGGCGCTTCAGGAGAAGATCGCGGCGGCAGAGCCGCAGACGGCGCCGAAGCTGGAGGGGCCGCGCCGGGGGCGTGAGTTCTAGCCTGACCTCTGGGGTGTGAGGGCTCACACCCCTACCACATCCTGTCCTTGCTGACCTTTGCTCTTTGGGTGGTGTGAGGGCTCACACCCCCAGCTCGACCCTGCCTTTTTTACCGCTACATCCCTGTGAGCACACGCCATGAGCGACTCAACGAGTCTGGAGAACGCCCGCCGCCGCGCCACTATCGCGGCCATCCTGAGCCTCGACGCTGACAAGATTTCTATTGCCGACATCGGCCAGAATCTTATGCAGGAGGGCGTGATCGTCGATCTCTCCCTCTCCCGCTGGCGTGCGCGGCAGAGCCTTGACCTCGACGACCTGGGCCTGCCGCCGCTCGACGCCGACGAGGCGAAGGCCATCAGCGGTATTTTCCGCCTGGGCGAGAAGCGGCTGCTGCCCGACTCCTACTTCAACCGGCTGGTGGCCGCGGAGCGGGTGATCTACCGCACCCTGGAGCGGTTTAGCTTTAAGTCGCCCTGGGGCAGCTTCGTGCCGGCGACGGCGTTCCCGGCCTGGAAGGACGCCCACGCGCAGGTCGTGGCCGACTACTTCAACCTGCGCGACGAGATCGTGCGCGACTACCCGCAGATCATGGAGCTGCTGCGCGAGCAGTACATCATCGCTGCCCGCCGTGCCTTCCGGGTGCTGAACAAGGATGGGGATCGGGCCGCGCAGGAGGCGTTTGTGAGCGCCATGTGGGGGCGCATCAAGGCCAGCATCCCCCCGGCGGCGGAGATCGCGGCCAGCTTCCGCCTCGACGTGAATTACAGCCTCGTGCCGCTGCCCTCGCTGCTGTCGCAGGGCGTCAACGGTGCCGGCAGCGAGGCGCAGGTGGCTGGGCTTCGCAATCAGGTGAGTGTTGCCGAGGAGGCCGCCGCGCAGCGCAAGAAGCTGATCGACGACATGAACCGCGAAGTGCTGGCGCAGGCCCGCGCCAAGAAAGAGGAGCTAATTGACGGCTTCCTGTCGGGCCTCGTCGCGCAGCTCCGTGGCCTGATCTATCAGGTGAGCGTCGATACCCTGTCGGGGCTGGAGGGCAAGGCCGCCCTGCACAACCGCAGCCTGGGCGCCCTGAAAGAGCTGATCGGCAAGGTGGAGCGCCTGAACTTCTTTGGCGACAAAGAGGCCACGGCGATGATCGGGCAGATTCAGGGGCTTCTGGATAGGGCGCCGAAGGATCGGACGCCGCAGGAGATTCAGCGCGTGCTACGCGCTGTCGGCACTGTGGCCCGCAGCAGCCTCATTGCTATCGGTGAGGAGCCACGTAGCGCCCGCGAGGTCGGCATTGCTGACGCCCCCAGCACGAACGAGATCCGCGCCGCCCGCGCTGATCTGGGCCTGGTGGTGGTGGAGGGCGGCGAGACGCGGGCCGGACGCACCCTGGATCTGGATCACGATCTGCTGGCAGCTCCGGCAGGGCGCCGCAGCCGCCGGCCCGATCTCCTGGGTGACGAGCCGCCCACCGGCGACGACGGCGGGGCACTGCGAACTCGCCGGACAATCTAAGCGGCTTATGACAGGGCGGCGCGTTAGCCCGCCACCCCATAGCGAGGGCGAGGCAGAGCGATGGGTGCGACGTACAACGGCTGGCGAGATGACCACGATCACAAATCGGGCGGCCTGGCTGGCGACGGTGCTACGCGCCGAGCTGGACGTGCCCCCGGAGCGCCTGATCCTCGTGGAGCATCTGCCGGCCCGCAACGGCTGTCGGCGTGATACCTGGGAGATCGGGGCTGATTTCTCTCGTGTCACTGGCGACTGGATTGACTGGCCGCAATCGTCCGATGCATCCCCTGCCGGCCTCGCCCCCCAACTATTTAGTTCGCATTGGGTTTACCTAAGCCGAGAAGCCGCCGAGCAACGTACCGGCATCTCGCTCGACGACACCGCCATGCTGGCCGCGTGGAACGCCTGGCCGGCGACGATTGAAGGGGTACGACGATGAGCGGAGAACTGCTGCTGATGGAGGAAGTACGCGCACTCGTGCGGGTGAAGGTAGCCGCCGTGCCGGGTGTGATGCGGGTAGAGCTGGAGCCGGGAAACGAGTGGGGGCTGATTGCGCTGGTGGCGGGGACGCCGGAGATGCAGGGGGGGGTGGTGGTGAGCATTGCCAACCTCTACGACGAATATCAGCGCCGGCCCGGCCTTCTCAACGCCCTGATCGACCGGCTGGTGGCCCCTATCGGCAAGATGGCGGCAAGTGTCGCCCAGGGTCAGGCGTTCACCATGCCGCAGACGTGGGAGCAGGCCCGCGAGGGGCTGTACCTCCGGCTCGACCGACAGGATCACATCGACGGGGTTGCCGCCTCTACGGGAGGGCTGCTGAAGCCCCTATCGCGCCCCTGGCTGGTGCGCTCGCTGTGTCGGGCAGTAGTGTTCGATAGCCCGACGGCTATGCAGGCCGTTACGAACCGCGAGCTAGAGCTGTGGGGTGTGAGCGAGGCTGACGTGTTCGACGTGGCGGCGCGGCGGCTGCGCGAGCTTGCCCAGCGCGGGCCGGCGATCCAGAAGCTCGACGAGTTCTACACGCTCTCTACCCGCGACGGGTATGCGGCGGCGCGGCTCCTCGCACCTGCCGAGCTGCGCGGTCAACTGCCAGGCTTCCTGCGCGGCACCCGCATGGTGGTGGCAATCCCTCGCCGCGATCTGCTGCTGGCGATCCCCAGCCACCGCGACGACCTGGCAGCCCCGCTGGTGAGCAAGATCCTGGCGGAAAGCAACCCCTACGGCCTCACGAGCAGCACATTCATCTGGGACGGCGACGAGCTGACGCCCATCCGACCTTGCCCTATCCCCGCACGCACGGCCTGACCAGCCGTGTGTGACTGATCGGCGCCGGGCCTGACCAACCCAGCGCATCGCCCCGCGCCGGGCCTAACCAGCCCGGCACACCTGACCCGAAAGAGGCACAACGATGAACGCCCTGCGTGGCGCCGCTGGCCTGGAAACAGCGGTGCCCTCCCTGGCTCTCGCCGGCCTGGAAACGGCAGAGCCAACCCCCGACGAGCTGGCCGACGCCCTGCTGCTGGAGGCAGAGCTACTGACTACCGCTGACGACGCTGAAGCTCTCCCCGACGGTCTGAGTTTGTATCTGCGCGAGATCGGCCACGAGCCGCTGCTGACGGCGGCTGACGAGGCCGAGTTGATGCGCGTCATCAATGACGGTAAGGCGGCTGCTGCCACCCTCGCCGCCGGTGGTAGGATTGCACCCCCGGTTCGCCGGAAGCTCAACGCTGCCCGGCAGGCCGGCGAGGCAGCGAGGGCCAGGATGCTCAACGCACACCTGCGCCTGGTGGTGAGCATCGCCAAAAAGTACCGCGGCGGTGGCCTGCCCCTGCTCGACCTGATCCAAGACGGCAATATCGGCCTGATACGGGCGCTGGAGAAGTTCGACGCCTCCCGCGGGCTGAAGTTCAGCACCTACGCAACGTGGTGGATCAGGCAGGCGGTGACGCGCTCCCTGGCTGAGACAAGCCGCCTGGTGCGCCTCCCGGTGCATCGATCCGACGACTCCCGCGCCTACTATGCGGCCTACAACGCCCTGCTGGGCAAACTGGGGCGCGAGCCGACTGACCCGGAGCTGCTGGAGCGGCTGAACCTGCCAGCGGCCCGGAAGCGTGCCGCTGGGGATGAGGCGCCGAAGAAGGGTGCTACAGGTGATTGGAGCGCGAAGAAGCTGGCGGCCGTGCGCGAGGCGATCATTGTGGCGCGTGTCGACTCCCTCGACCGGCCAGTAGGCGATGAGGAGGGCACCGAGAGCTGTCTGGGGGCGTTTGTCCCTGCCCCGGCAGACACGGCCGCCGAGGCGGAAGCCATGCTACTCAGCGAGGGGCTGCGCGAGGCAGTGGCGTCGCTGCCGGAGCGCCAGCGCCGGATTATCGAGCTGCGATATGGGCTGAACGACGGGCAGTACCGCACGCTCGAAGAGGTAGGCGCCGCGTTTGGCGTGACCCGTGAGCGTATCCGGCAGCTCGAAGCGGAGGCGCTTCGGAAGCTGCGCCATCCGGCACGGGCCAGGATGATCATGCCGCGCACCAGCGTGGCCTAGCGAGGAGCCATCACGATGTCTACCGACCGCTCCTTCCGCTGGGTGCCACTGATCGGCGCCCTGGCCGCCCTGATCATCATCTGGATGGTGCATCAGCAGACCCAGCAGGCGAACACCGCGCTGCAAGCCACCTTCGCCCAGCAGGCCGCCCTGAAGCAAACCGAGATCAGCCTGAGCAAGACCGTGACGGCGCTGACGCCGCAGCCGGAGATGCCGCAGATCGGCCTCGACGACCTTCAGCGGCTTATGCCAACGGCCCTGGCGGGCCTGCCTAACATTCCCAGCACGTTCACCGCCGGCCCGACGCCCATTGTTACGGGCACGGTCGGCGGGCTGCTGGTGGAGGTGCTGGAGCTGGCCCCGCTGCCCGACGGCGGCCAGGGCGTGATGGTGGTGGGCCGCGTGAGCAACATCGGCCAGGCGGAGATGACCGTGCCAATCAGCGCCTTCGAGTTGATCGACACCGCCGGCGCCTCGTATGCCGCCGACGGCGCCCAGGCCGTACTGAAGCCAAACGAGTTCACCCCGCTGGAGCTGAGGGTGCCGCTCCCCCCGGAGCGCGGCCTAAAGATGCGAGTGAGCCTGCCGAACGCGGAGCCGCTGGAGATGGAGCTGCGCGACGAGACGCTGCCGCCGGGGGCGCCGGCGTAGGCACGACGGGGGTTGACCACATGGAAGCCTCAGAGAACGCCGATCCTGCTTCAGAGCTATTCGCCGGCCTCGACGAGTGCTACCGCATCCCCGCGCTTGACGCCCGCGGCACTGGCGGCATCATCCTTACGAGCGACCATATCACGCCCTATCGGTTGCAGCCGCGAGGCTCTGCCCTACGCTAAATCCGGCGACCCGCGAGGAAAAAGTACGCTCCTATCTGGCGCCGTATGTTATTCCCTGCCGCATCCTGTACGACTGTCAGCGCCAGCCAATGCTGGAAGCCCTGAGCGGCAGCGCCCATCCCGCGGAGTCGACCGTACTGACAGAGAAGCCGAAGAAGAGTAAGAAGAGCCAGCGGGCTGCCTAACACAAAACCCACGCCACCATGTAACGAGCAATCCGACAACCTGGCCGCTGGGCTTGCCGAAGCCCAAACTGACACTTCTAGCCGTGACGGCTGCACATTGGCCTCAAATGGGGTAATTGGGCTTGCCGAAGCCCAAACTGGCACTTTGAGGTTGGATAGTGACGAGAAAGCGGGCGAGGTGCTGGCCGGCGGGCTGGCTTCGACAACGAGTATTGGGCTTGCCGAAGCCCAAACCGGCACTTCTGGCCCCAATGGCAACACGCTGGCCCCAAATGGGCCGATTGGGCTTGCCGAAGCCCAAACTGACATATTGGCGTTGGCTGGCGAGGAGGAACTGGGCGAGGCGCTGGCCGGCGAGCCGGGCCTAGACCGGGCGGTTGGGCTTCAGGAAGCCCAAACCGGCACTTCTGACCACTTCGGCAGCAAGCCGGCCTCAAATGGGCCGATTGGGCTTGCCGAAGCCCAAACTGGCCCGACCTTCGTACCGTTACGCTGGCTGTTGTTATCACTACCCTAGCAAGGAGATCACATATGTGATCTCCTTGCGTTCGTAATGGACATGGATTGAGAGCACCCCCGCCTATGCGCCCACAAGAAGTTTCGACCCTCGCACAAAAGGGAAACTCATATGTGATCTCCTTGCGTTCATATCGAACACATATCATTTCCCTCCGTGTTGACGCACTCGCGCACCTGTGCTATAGTCTCCGTGTCCACATTGAACATATGCGAGGCTCTATGCACCCAACCGAAACGCTTGTGGTGACGTTTTTCGAGTACCCCTGCCTCGCGGCGCGGGGTGCCGACGGCACAATCTACGTGTCTGTACGCGATCTCTGCGACGCGGTTGGCCTGCGAACTCAGGGCCAGCTTCGTCGCCTACGTGCGGACGAAGATTTGCGCGATGGGCTGCACACCTTTCGTATCGCCACCGCTGGCGGCCCCCAGGATCAAGACTTTCTAATCCTTGAATTCGTGCCGACGTGGGTGAGCAGCGTGCAACGCTCGCGGGCCTCAGTCACAGTGCGCGAGCGTCTGAAGTATCTCCGGCTCTTCGCTATCCGCGAAACCTACAATGCCTTCGCACGCATCGCTGGCCTACCAGAAGGCGAGAGCCGTGCGATTGAGGAGCTACGCGACCTGGAGCAGTTCGAGGACGCGATGACGACCATCGCAGAGCGGCAAAAGGCCATTGAGGAGAGCCAGCAGAAGGCTCGCTCGGCCTGGCGCGAACTTGATGCGCGGGTGCGGGCACTTGAAGAGAAGGTAAGTGGTGTCATTTCCAATAGCCAGCGCGGATACATCTACCAGCTTGTCCAAGCCTGGGCCACCGCCCGTAGTGCCCGTGAGCCGACATTGAACCGAGGCGAGGTCTTTCAGGCGTGCTGGGGGGCGATAAAGACGCGCTATCGGATCGCCAAGTATGAGCATCTTCCCGCCGCTCAGTATGCCGATTGTGTGAGCTATATTCAGGGTGCTTATAAGCGGCTGACGGGCGAGGAGCTACATCTGCCTGAGCAGGGCACGCTGGATCTGGAGTAGGGCCATGCCTGGTCTGCACGAGCAGAGTCGCGTTGTCGGTCAACGTATTGCGGCAGCCCGCCAACGTGCGGGCCTCTCGATTCGTGAGCTGGCGGAGCGCATCGGATGGCCTCGCGACACCCTGGTAAATTACGAGCTGGGCCGGCGAGCGATCACGATTGAGCGGCTTCAGGTGATAGCTGACGCCCTGAGTGTGCCATCTGCGATGCTGCTTCTTGAAAACGACCAACTTGCTGAAGTAGTGGGTCGCCTCGCGGCCGAGCCAGCCTTACTGTCCCACGTTCGCTTTTTTCTCGAAACCCTCCACGACGATGTACCTGCTGACCCGTTTGGTTCCGCATAGAGGACGGGCCAGGCAGGGGTGTGAGGGCTCACACCCATCGCAGTAACCACCAAAGCCCATGTCGGGGTGTGAGGGCTCACACCCCTGTACGATACCGATACGGGTGTGAGGGCTCACACCCCTCGCAAGTGGATGTGAGCAGAGGAACACACATGCAAGTCATCACGGTGGCGAATGAGAAAGGTGGCGTGGGCAAGACGACGACAACGGTGAGCCTTGCGTCGGCGCTCGGTCAGACACAGCGCGTGCTGGTGATCGACCTTGATAGCCAGGCGCACGCAACGGAGTGGTTTGGTGTGCCGGCGAGCCGCGTTCCCGCCGAGCGTTCCTCCTACGCGGTGCTTACTGGGCAAACTCCGCTTGCCAATACCGTTCTCCGCACTGAGGAGCCTGGGGTCGCCCTCTGTGCGGCTCACCCCTATCTTGCAAAGGCCGCTCAGGAGTTAGCCGCGAAGGTAGACGGCCTCTTCGCCCTCCGTGATGCCCTTGAAGCTCTAAGCGAATCGAGCGTCGAGATCGACTATGTGCTGATTGATTGTCCACCCTCAAAGGGCGCAGTGGTGTTCAACGCCCTGATTGCAGCGGATCTTGTCCTTGCCCCAGTGCTCGCGGAGTCACTGAGCATGGAAGGGTTGGGCGAGTTGACAGAGACGGTACGGCGCGTGCACCAGCGGTATTCTCCCGAGCTACCCCCGCCGCGCATCCTCGTGAATAACTACGAAGGGCGCTCGGCAGCAGACCGACAAATCTACGACTATCTGCACACGCAGTTCGGCCAGCAAGTGCTTCAAACCGAGATCGGGCGTGACGCCCCGCTGCGAGAGTGCTTTGCCGCTCGCATGAGCATCCTACGCTATCGCCGCGGGGCGCGCTCGGCTGGACAGTTCCTCGCCCTGGCTGATGAGATCATGGAGTCACTGAATGCCACCGAAGCCTAAGCGGGAGCGCACTAACCTCAACCTTGATCAGTTCTTCACCCCACAAGCGGGGGGCGAGGATCTTGACTTCCTGCTAGGCGCCCCCGAGGAGACGGCGCAGCGTGCGAAGGCGCGTGGCTTGCCCCTCTCCGACATCCCTGTGCGTGCCATTGCCCCTGACCGGGATCAGGTGCGTCGCCTGCCGCTTCCAAACGATCTGCTCCAGATGGAGGCCGCTGGCGACCGGGCTGCCGGCGTGCAGCTCGCCGCGCTCCGCGAGTTGGGCGAGTCGCTGCGCGAGCACGGCCAGGTGCAACCGGCAATTGTCTACCCCGATACCGATCCCGACGACCCAGCCATCACCCATCGCCTTCTGCATGGGCAGCGGCGATGGACAGCCGCGGTACTGGCGGAGCTGCCGACCCTCTGGGTGGTGATCGTCGAGCGCCCCAACGACGTGAGCCGCTTATTGCGGCAGTTCGAGGAGAATGAGCGGCGGGCGGGCCTCGTTGATATGGAGCGTGCATTGGCGCTTGTGAGCCTGCGTGAAGCCCTCCAGCGCGAGCAAGGGAAGGATGTCCCGTGGTCAGTGGTTGAGGCAAGGCTTCAAGTGTCCGAGGGGCGCCGCCACGATTTGATGCGCCTCCTGCGCTTCCCCCCCGAGGGCCAGGCCATCGTCTTGCGCTATGGCTGGGCCGAGTGGACACTGCGCCCACTACATCAGGCGCTTAGTGCGGCCACCGTTGATGCGACGACGGCAATAGACATGCTCCGCCTCCTCTCGGAGCAGCCAGAGGTGACAGCGCCAATAGTAGCGTCTTTGGTAAGCGCCTATACGCAGGAGCGCAGTGCATCAGCGCCAGCAGACGCAGGCATCGACCGCGATGTGAGCCAGCGTCCCGAATCAGATGCGCCAGCGGCGGAGTTTGCATCTGTAGCGCCCTCCCTGCCTGATGACATCGGCCAGCGCCTCATGCGGCTACGCCGCCAGGTCGAGCAGCTTCAACGCCATGTCAAGCGTGAAGGCGACGCGGAGCGGCGTGCGGCGTGGCGGGAAGAGGCGGAGCAGCTTCAAACAAGTCTGGAGACACTGCTGGCGGAGTTGCGGAACACGTAGGCGTCAGCAGTGACAGGTATGAGTACAGCCTCCGATGTTTCAGGGCACTGTGGCAACCTATACCACGAAGGAATATCGGGAACAGAATGGGGTCGTGGTAAGGGCTGTACTGCTGAGGTTTACGCTCTGGCGCTTTAGGAAGCGCAAGCTCGGTTATCCCAGCAGCACGCGCTTTACCGCGACCCAGAATAGCGCATAGAGGGAGAGTATTACTGATGTGACTGGCAACAATCTACTGATCGTTGTTCTTTTCTATCTCTTTTCTAGTTTTTTCAACTTCGCTATCTATAATATCCAGAATTGTACCTATATATATGCTCGCCAATATGTTGTTCCTCACCGTTTCCAGAAAGCCTTTGACGCCCGAAGTGGCAGAAGCTTCAGGATGTACTTTAAGGGCTTCGTCACGAATCTTGCGAAATGCTTCTTCATAGCGAGCAAGCCACTCTTTGGTTCTTTGAAGCTCAAGCCCAATTAACGGGTTATCAGTGCCAATCTCTGGCATTTCGTTAAACCTCTTATCGTCTATCTCTAGAGCGCTTAAATTAAGGAGATTACTATACCTTCTTAATTGGGCTAGTCGTTGCCCAGCCCAATATGCGGCCCCCTTATCTCCTATAACAGGCTGCTCATACCTGTTTATACTATAAGGTTCTACCATTCTCTTTTCTTCGGAAATATTATCCTCTTTCCCGGCGAAGGTTGTCTTTTGCTCTATCCTCTCTAAATCAACTTTTCTGTGAAGACAGCACATTACAAAATGCATGTAAAGTACAAAATAGCCTACATTATAGTTAAGTGCTTTTAGCAAATCCTTGCTGCCAGGGACAATTAATGCAAACCTTTCCACTGCACGAATTGTCTCCTCCTTCAAAGGCTTGTTTTCATCAGGATTATCCAAAGACGGTACACGTAATGATGCATAGCTTTGAGCATCTAGAGTATTATCTTGAAGACCTTTTTCCAACCGTTTGCGAATCCAGTTCAAAACAGGCCATACTGCTAAGAGAGTTGTTGTATTGGATAAATACTCTACCATCAGCCGAAATTGGTCTTCAATATCGGTTTTATCCTCTTCTGTAGGATGGGTTTGTTCCTCGATATTTACATTGTGGGGCTTCTCTTCATCGCTACTAACCACTTCGGCAGGTGTAGAAACCCCAGATGTATCTTGAGACAGATCTTGAATGTCGGATTTCGTTTTAATTCTTCGAGAATCATAATATACACCGTACAGCGCCAAAGCACCTAAGCTGTAAAGGTCAGTTGCAGCCGACCATTGACGTAGTTCTATGGTTCGTGGTATCGGCAAATAATCCTCTAATAAGTAGTTGCTGTTTTCATATTGGGCAACGGCAACCTTACCATGAAAGATTTGCCAGTATGGAAACTTACACTGTAATATCTGCGCTCCATCAACAAATTTTTCGTGGTCAGACAATTCAAATATGTAGTCCCGAATTTGAATTCTGTCGCCAGCCAATAAACCCGTATCTCCCGATACTGCCTCGCCACGACTGATCAGGGATTTTACTTTGGTAAGATCTACAGAGTCATCTTTCAGTGTAAAATCCTGCCGCCAACCTAGTATTACAAACAATGTTGGCTTGTCCGGCTCGCGAATAAAAAATACTGTATCAGCGGTTTCTCGTTCAATACCGACACGCCGCTCCGGGGCGTAAAAAGGCGAGTATCTTTCACCGATTATTGCTGGTCCACGAGAGACTTCTCCAGCGCTTTCCTGGTCTCGTTCGACGGGCTTAGTATCAGCATAACCCCCGTAATCAGCCACAAAATAGTTGTCAGGATTTGTAGGGTCTTGCTTTGAGTAAACAATGTTTGCTGGTCGAAGATCGGCATGAAGAACGCCCTCTTCATGCAGTTCTTTGATCCCTTCACAAATCCTTTGTATAAAAGCAATGTTCTTTTCGAAGTTCCAAAGGTGCTTCGTGTTACGGCTAACAGCTCCCTGGAGAGTGCCATCTGCCCACGCAAATAGTACACTTGGCAGTCCAAGTGCCCATGTTTTCCCTGTAGTCTCTGCCTTGAACGCATTTTCCATAGAATATACGTTAAACCCTCCTTCATTTCGACCCGAGGGAGGAGCCTGAAAAACCACTGTGTTATCTGGAAGTGCTTCGAGAAACACAGCTTTTGTAAGGCGTTTTGCTCTAGACCCACCTTCTTGAGAGAGGATGCTTCTTAATTTTTCTGCGTCATATTTAGCCTTATCGTCAAATGGAAATGGCGACTTCTGAGGGTGTTTTAAAATGCCGTTTGCGCCGAAGTAAGCTTGGCAGAGTAAAGGTTTCTTGCCCTTTTCAAACTGCACAACCATATAGGCGTCATTAATGTCAGTGGAATCAATAGGAGTTCTAAATAATCCTGGGCCTATCTGTCTAATCGGTAGCAGATGCTCTTTAAATCCACGGCTGAGAACGTATAGAACTGTTCTAACCTCTTTTTCGGCAATTTCTGCGATATAAGCATTCTCTCTATGAGTTTCACTAAGTAACCGTGGGATTTTAAGTGCCCACCTCTGGGGGGACGCACCATCTTTCCCGTCAGATAAGACTTGGATTACGAAACCCAAAGCACCTTCAGGACAGTTGCCTATACATCGACCTTCCTCATCCACTTCAATGTACAACTCTGCGTCGAGCCAAAGCTTTTTCGGTGTAGACTTATCAGGGGTCATCTGTATATTCCTGTATTAGAAACGTGGAAACGCCGTGATATAGATAATCATGGAATAGCAGTTGGTATAACGTCAATGTTTAGTGAAAATGCATCAACACTCATCCAGCCCTCTATCGGCTCATCCGGCAGTCCAATTAATTTGACTTTCACCCATTGACCATCATCACTTCTCTCGACTAGTTGTGCTGTTGTTCCTGCGGTCACGTTCCGCAAAAACTCCCCATTCGGTGCATTTCTTAAACGATAATTTCTTCCTTGCTCTGCCGCTCTTACTACCCCTACAAAGGGAGTGGGCGTAGGTATATTAAGAATGTGTTCACTACTTGTACTGTTGCCAATATTACTGTTTGATTGGCTAAACTGACTAATTGTAAATCGGTAATCCCCAGGTGCAAGCAGTGGTATATCATTTATTACCCATGTGCCATCCACTGATACTGTCGTAGTAATAGGCTTAACTCCAGGAATATCTACCTGAATTATAAACCCTGGCGCACCAGTCCCGCCAATTTCTATCGTATTAGTTTGTATATTTTGAATATTAACGAATTGTGCTGGTGGAACGGGAGTAGAGGTTAGCGTAGGAATGGGTGTAGGTGGCGTTGTTGGTGTAGGTGGCGTTGTTGGTGTAGGTGTATGTAATAAATACTCAAATTTATCAGAACGTGAATTTTCTTCATTATTTAAAGAGCCAATGCGAAGATAAAAAACAATTGGTTCGCCGGTACTGGATAAAAGTACGTTGTTAATATCTACTGTAAAATCTACATATCTTTTAGGTGAAGCCGAAGCAGTAGCTACAACGGTCTCATTCGCTAATAATTCTACATTCCTCCCGGAATCGCTGCTGCCTACAACCAAAATTTGCTCACCGTATTGATGAACGCTCTCTATGCTAGGAGGGGCAGGAGAAAGAATTATCGGAATCCACCAAGTCAGGGCAAAAATGACAATACCAATTACAAACAAAATTCCTATAACGGCTGTATAAGCAATGACAAGATTCCAAAAGCGTCTAGATGACTGGTTTCTTTTCGTTGTATCTGTCATAAAGGGGTATCCTACGAGGACAATTGGTTTGAAAACTGCTACAAGAGGAAGCAGCCTCTTCTTAGGCTAAGGTATTCGAAACACAACTCGAAATCCTATGGTTTCTCGTTTTTCGTTCTTGGAAATTCGTAATTTATAGCTGCAACGTAAATCATTCCTATCACTTAAATAACATCCGCCACGCAAACTCCGTTTGACGATACCATTGCCATCACTGGTAGTAGTAGCAAAATCCCCGCTGTCAGCGGTCCACTCCCAGGCATTTCCCGCCATGTCTAATAAGCCAAATCCATTAACTCCATTCGGGTAGCTATATACTGATGTAGTGTCCCCTACAAGGTTATTGAAGTTGCAAATATCCCCCGTCGGAGTTTGATTAATCTTAAATGGGAACCGATTATTATTAGGCCCTCGTGCTGCCTTCTCCCACTCATCATCAGTTGGTAATTCAACCTGCGCCCATTCGCAAAACGCTTTCGCATCTTGCCAACTGATATTCACAATAGGATGATCATCTTTCCCGTCAGGAAAATTGTTGTTATTCCAATGCTCGGGTGCGTTATAGCCCTTAGCATCTATAAACGATTTGTATTGTTTGTTTGTTACGGGTACTTTAGCGAATAGTAATTTTTCCTGGATTACTTCAACCCAGTCAAACATCGGGTTGGGCGTTGCAGAAGAAGTTTCATCTATAAAAGATGAACTCTGAGAAGAAGATATTATCTCGGGTTCCTCAAAGAATAAGTCAACCTCAACCTCTTCGCCACTTACATTAACTGTATCCCATGCCTCACTTACAACAAGCGTTCTTAGTGTTTCACTTTTAAGCGTTCGCAAATGCTTTCTAAGAGTATCATCATCCGGAAGTCCATTAATTCGTTTTTCTAAACGGCTTCTGATTTGAACCAGACGGTCCATTAATGCTGCTATATCTGCGTCTTTGTCGTTCTGCTTTGCTTCACCTTCAGTGATGCCGAGCGCAATTTTTTCTTTAATCGCCTGCGTAGTCCCCTGACTGTCTGTAGTCACCATCGCTCGCCATGCCCGTGTCTTATGCCTGTACTGCAACATAGACATAAGTGACTCGTGGCGGAGAAAATCGGCATCGCGGAACTGGTTGCCTCTCCAATTATTTTTCAAACAGCGTGCAAGAGAGACTGCTGATGCGAACCCACTATTAAGCCCGCGGCCTGGCCAAAAGTGGATTGCATTTGCGGCGTCTCCTAACAAGAATCCATATGTTCCTGGTGTGGTTTGAGTAGGGGGAAACAATTGAGCAGTAAATCGAGATCGCTGCACTAAGTCAAGACGAAATGCCGTTACAGCACTTAAATTTTCCTCCTTCACGCCAAATAACACAAGCCCTTCTTGTACTCGCCTCCATAATGCAGAACTTCGTAGCAAAGCAGGAAGAAACAAAGTTCCATGTGTTGAGCATTTAAACTCTCCTGGCCTATCTGGGTCTATATGTTCCATTAAGCAGGGCCGAGACTGTATACATTCCTCAAACACCTGCCGAATTATATCAACACCACGTACTTCCTTGACCTCTTCATCAGTTAATCGCATATTTAAAAACCCTTCACCTCGAAGGGAATTCAATAGAAAACGATTTTGTGCAACTGTAAGAAGTACCGCCATTGGGTCAGAAAGTTCTGATTTTACCCGCAGGCCGAGAACCACATCCTGTAGGTGGTTCCCACCTAGCGAATATAGTGACTTGTCACCAGTGCCAAATTTATCTAGAAAATGCTCTCTGGTTCTTGATCTTCCACCTTCGCAAATTACTAATACATGCTGCCCTATAATGTCGTCATGATTTTCTATAGGATCAAAGGGGGATGGAATCAGTTGTATAATTCCCTTCTTATCATTTGCTATTTCCAGTAGCGTGTCCTCAATATGAGCGATTCGCACGTTACGAGGAGCAAATCCGTTGATGGAATCCGGCCCTATTGGCCACATCTCAGTGTAAACACCTTTGCTAAAAATCCTTTCCTGCACCTCTTTAGGGAGTTTTAAATATTGTCTGCTCTGTAGTGTAACTACTTGCTGTCGTCGGGCATTCCCTTGAGCTTCATTTCTCCAAACAACACGCGAACCATCTGTAGTCCATCTGCTATCATAAACCTTGATCGAAACATTCTTACCCATATATTGCTCAAGCAGTAACGCAAAACCGAGTCCAACAGGCCCTCCGCCGGTTACAGTAACTTTCAATACTGCTTTTGAATTGGACTTTGTACTTTTAGCCTGAGTCATTAGCTATATATCCTTAGTATTGTTCGTTCCGTTAGTGTCTTCGATTAGCACAGCGGATCGAAGCATGTTACACGATCCCGGCTTGAAATTAACCTTAAAACTTGCCTCCAAACAACTACTTGTGGACACTGAACCTGAGAATATAGACAATATATAGTAGGATTGGCTTGTGTGTCAATAGGTGAGCTAGCAGGCGCATCGCCCTCACCGGGCACCAGTTCATTACCTGTTGGCGGCGGCTCTGGCTCGTCTAAGAACTCTTGAGAGAGCGCGTTGCCGTGTCGGATGAACCGCGGCGAGATGCCGTAGCGCAGTAGGTTGACGCGCGCCATGCGAACACAGGTCAGATCGATGTCGATGCCGTGGAACTCGACGAAACCGAAGGCCAGTACCCACTCCGGCAACAGAGAGGCAGCAGCCAGGAGCATCACGCCGCTGCCACACGCCGGATCGCATACGGAAACCGGCTCGACGACGGCGCGAGCTGCTGGCACCAGCCGCTCGACGAAGAACTGCCGCGCCTCCTCTCCCTCCCGGCTCATTACGCCCAGGGAGAGCATCGCCAGCTCTGGGTGCTGCGCTTCGGCCTCGCGCACCCGCTCCAGCACCAGGGGCAGTACGGGGTTTATCTGCGCCATCATCACGCCAATGGGCCACGGGCTGAAGAATTGCCCATGCCAGGCGTCCCCCATCACCCAGCCCATGAACACGCATCCCAGCACGTCGTTGAAGCTCTGCGATGCGTCGTTCAGGGCAATGAACGCCTGGCCGAAGCAAGCCGCTACCTGCTCCCACTTCTCGTGGTAGCGCGGGCGGATCGTGGCCTCCACTTGGTGCACCTCCGGCAGCTCGCTCACCTCGTTCGGCATCGTGCCGTCGCGGGAAGCGCGGGCCATCCCCAGGTACAGCGCCTCGCAGAGCGTGAGGAACTGATCCCAGATTTCTTCAGGCCGGTGGTAGGTGAAGTGGCTGATCTCCAGCAGCGGCTTCAGGATCGCCTTCGCCTCCGGGTCGCGGGGCCGCTCGTCACGTCGCTGGCGTCCCATTGGTAGCCTCGCTCGTTGTGTGCGTCGGGAGCTGCGTGGTAGCCAGGAGCCAGCCGTGCAGCGTGGCAAGGTCGTTCGCCCAGGCGGTGATCAGGCCGCCCTCGTGGGTGGCCCGCCAGCGGTTTAAGGCATCCTGCTCCAGCTTGAAGCCGGCTGCCTTGATGCGAATATCCAGCTTCGGCGTGACTCGCTGGCCGGCGTCGGCGCGGGCCTGCACGGTCGCCAGCCATCCGGCGGCGTGTTCGACCCGTGCGGCCCCCCATTTTTCGAGGGCCGGGGCGTCGGGTGCGCCGTGAGGGTGGCGCACCCGGATCTCGCCGTCGGCCAGCCAGCCGCTCAGGCGCTCGTCGAGAGAGAAGGACGGCATGGGCTACTCCTCACCTGCCAGCCGGGGCCGGTAGTTGAACGCCTCGGCCAGATGCGACGCCTTGATCACCGGCTCGCCGGCCAGCTTGGCGATGCTCGCGGCCACGGCGAGCATCTGCCGTAGCCGCATCCCGCTCATCGGGATTTGCCGCACGGCGGCGCGGAGAAGGCTGCTGGCTGCGGAGTCGGTCAGGGTGATCACGAAGGGTTGGTTGTCGAGATCGACGCGCTCTTCCTGCACCTGGCGCAGCCGGGCGGCGGCCACGCGCTCTACCACGCGCTCATCGGCCTCACCGGAGGCCAGGCTGATCGTCGCCGGCGGCGGCACGGTTACAACGATGTCGGCCAGCATCGCCTGAGCCATGTCGGGCCGCGCCAGGTGGGCCGTGATTGCCTCTGGCGTGCAGATGCAGGTCAGGCGGGCGTCGCCGTAGTTGCCGCAGGGGCAAGGGCGCACGATAGTGGCGCGGCCCGGCACGTAGGCGTTGAGCCAGCCGGCCAGGGCGTAAGCGTCGGCGGGGTCGCCGCAGGCGATCAGCGTCACCTGATGGATTCCAACCGCTGCGATCTCCAGCGCCCGCTTGACGTGTTCCTGGCGCGGGATCATGTCGATTCGCGTGGCCGGTGGCGTCAGCGGTGACAGGAGCGGCTTGGGGCGAGGCCGACGGGCCTGCTCTAGCTCTGCGATCAGGCGCTCCAGGGTGTCGAGGGCTGCGCTGACGACAGCCTGCCGGCGTGGGGTAGCGCGAGCGGCGGCTAGGGCAGCGCGGGCGCTGTCCAGAAAATCGGGGCTATGGTTCATGGCGTTGTAGTCTCTTAGATGCGACGCTGGGCCGGGCGCGGCGCCGGGAAGGGCCGCAGCACCAGAGCGCCAGCGGAAAGTAGTGCGACGGCAAAGCCGATCACGGTGGAGCCGCCCAGGGCGAGCGTCAGCCCCAGGCCCACGCCGGCCAGTGGGGCGAGATAGCCGTAGACGACTCGGAACGGCAGCGGCAGGCCAGCCAGCACCAGGGCACCAGCGAGGGCGGCGACGAAGCCGGGAACTGTCTCGCCGGCGGCGGCCAGGTGGAGGCCGGCGCTCACGCCGATCACGGTGAGCGCGTGGATGAAGAAGAGCCTGCAGAGCCAGCGCAGCATGGGATTGTTGGGGTAGCCGGGCCAGCACGAGCCAGTCCCGCGGGCTTAGTCGTTGGTGCTACCCTGCTGACCCTGCCGCCGGGCCTGCTCGCGGCGGGCGATCTGCTCGGCTGCCCGGCCGGCGGCGGTGAGGGACTCGGCGGCGTTCGCGGCGGTGCCGCGGATCACTTCGCCGGTGCCGGTCTGCACTTCCCACTCCCCGCCGTTGATGCGGTACTTCAGACCCTTCAGCAGCTCCCAGATGTTGAGCATGGGGGGTGTATACTCCGTGGTGAGCGGCGGCGCCTCGGCGCCAACCTGTCGCCGCCGCTCTCGGTGTGGGGTCAGGGGCTTTCCCTGGCCCTACGCTTTTAGAAGGGGATCTCGTCGGTCGGCTCGGTGGCCTTCGGGGTCGCTTCGCCGCCCTCGGCGCCCTCCGCCGCGGCTTCGCCGGGCGTCATCTCGAAGGGCAGCGGCGGCTCCGCCGGGGCAAAGCTGGCGGGCGACGGGGGCAGCGCGGCCACGCCGTTGAGGGCGTCGATCAGCCAGGAGGCGCCCCCCTTCGTGAGCGTCAGGAGCGGCACGCCGGCCAGCTCGCAGAAGTTCACCAGGCGAGAGGTATCCCAGCCCTTCGACGCGGCCAGCCGGTCGATAGCGTTGCGCTGCTTCGTGCTGGCGGGCGCCTCCGGGTCGCGGATCGTGTAGCGGCTGCCACGCCCGGCGCCGGAGAGCTGCACATCCTCGCTCATCGCGTCGATCTCGACCAGGGCGTCGCCGGCCTGCGCCTGCCGGATGCGCTTCGCCGTGTCCATCGCGGCGCGGATCGTCTCGTCGTCGGCGCCAACCGGCAGGGTGATGTCGCTCTCGAAGGTGTGGTAGTTGTCGCCCAGCTTCACGGCGGCGCGGTAAAGGCTGCGAACCGTCTCCGGCGCGTCGGGGGGCAGCTCTGGGGGCAGGGCGGGGCGGCGGCTGGTGGTGGTCATGGCGTGTCTGTCTCCCTGTGCTGTACGGCTTCTCGTGGGCGGATATGTCGGCCCTAGCCCTCCGTGGGCATGGGGTGGTAGTGCTGGCGCATCTCGCGCATGGCCGGGCTGGTGAGCCAGGCGCCGGCTTCGCAGTAGAACTTGTAGGCGCTGGTCTGGGTGCGATAGACGATAGTGCCGCCGGCGGAAACTTCCGCATACTGGCGCCCGCCCCAGGCGAAGAGCTGCGTGAGGGCGCTGTAGGGTGTGCTGAACGCACCACCAGGGATGAGCAAGCGCAGCGTCTCGTCAGGGGTCTGCTCGATCACCCGGATCGCGTCGGCCAGAGATGCATTCGTGGCGGTGTGCCAGGCGCCGTTGAACTCGCCGCCCAACACCGCGTTGATATGGTCGCTCACGGCGTCGTAGCCGTTCACGCCGTAGAACGCAGCGCGGGCGATGGCGTCACGGTCGAGAGCTTCGGCGGCGTTCAGGAGCCGCTGGCGAAGGGTGTCCATGTTGCCGCTGGCCGGCAGATGGAAGCGACGGCATAGCTGCTCCAGCACGGAGCGGGAGGCCCGCGCCAGCATCTCCGCCTGAAGGTCGGCCAGGGCCGGGTTGCGAAGCACCGACTCGATCCCGTCGATCATCTCCGGTGTGCCGCGGCGGCTCGGAGCCTGGGTAGTGTTGCTCATGTGGCCCTCGTTAGTCATGAACCCGCCGCTAAAGCGTGCGGGCTTGTCTCTGGCGCGACGGCAATGCCGTCTCCGAGGCGTGCGGCTGCATGACGGCAGCCCTGCCGAGCACACGAATGTTCTCAGCAGCGATCACATCAGCATGACCAGCGCAGCCACATGATGTGCAACGGAAAACCGCTTGCGGAGAGCGATTCGCCTTGTCGATATGCCCGCAGGCAGGTACAAGACGTGTTTCGCGGATCGACCAAGACGACGGGCACACCAGCTAGGCGAGCCTTGTAGCTCACAAAGGCCAGGAGTTGAAAGAACGACCAGCTATGCAGGACGGTGCGCTGAGACTTCCTAGCCCTTACCCGCGTGCGAATGTGTTTGAGGTTTTCAAGCGCAATCGCCCGCTTCGTGCGTTGAGCCTCCCGTACCAGGCGTTTGCTGATCGTGTGGTTCGTGTCTTTGGCGAAGCGGGCTTCTTGCCCGGCCAGCTTCCGCAGCCGGCGCTTTGCCGAGAGCGTGCCTTTCTTTTGGAGCTTGGTTCGCAGGCGGCGATGCCGGTAACGCACGCTCTTGACCGTGCTTCCACTATGGAACGAGCCATCCGAGTCAGTAGCAATGTTTGTCACACCGAGATCAATCCCCAACACGTCGTCTACATCGCGGGGTTTAGGCTCCTCGACCTCACACGTCACGAGCAAGTACCACTCGCCACGATGGTAGAGCAGATCGCTCTCACCCTGGCGCGTCTGAAGCATCCGGCGTTGCCGCTCGCCGCAGACAAATTCGATGCTCTGCCGCCCTTCCAGCGTCCAGATCGACACCTCCGATTTGGGCAGGGCAAACGAGAGGATGCGGTCGTCATAGGCGATGCTCGCCACCAGGCGGAAGGTACGCTTTGCCTTCTTGTCCAGCTTGTAGGCGTCACCAACCTTCGCCAGCGCCCGGATCGTCATCTGCGCTGACAACCCGAACCGCTCGCGTATTTGCTCGTAGCACGCCTTCTGAAGTGCAAACTTGCCAAAGGTGCGTGTCTCCCAGGCGACATCGCTGATGAAGTTGCACGCCGCGTTCGCCGCTTCAAGCGTTCGCCGCAGGGCGCTCTCTTGCTCTGCGGTGGGCTGCAACTTCAGTTGGGCGATGAGTTTCATATAGGGTAGTCATCAGTGAAACTGCACGGCCCCACCGCTCTCGGCGGCGAGCGCAAAGGCGGTGGCGAAGTGCTGGTAGACGGTGAAGCGGGCCGGGCCGGGCCGACGAGCAACGGTGCTGTGCCGGCGGGCTTCTTCGGCCCGCTTTGCGAAGGCAGCGGCCAGCACGACGCAATCAGCGTGGCCGATCCAGCCGTCGTTGTCGGTGAAGTTGATCAGCCGCGTGAAGGGGTTGCCGGCGAAGCGGGCTGGCTGCTCGAAGAGGACTTCGCAGCGCACGCATAGCAGCGAACGGCACAGCCACTCGCGCCAATCGTCGTAGTCGTCATGCTCGATGGTGAAGCTCTGAGCTTCCCCCGTGACGCGGTAGACGCCACCCAGGGCGAGCGGGGGCAACCGATCCGCGAAGATGCCAGCGGTAGCCGGGTTCACGTAGACGAGCTGATCCCCCGCCACTTGGAGCGCCCCGGCCTCGTCGTCGAAGTATTTGGCGTTGACGGTCTGCGCGTCGGGCACCTGCTCGATCAGGTCAAGCCCGGTGTAGACAGTGACGGTAAGCCTGGGGAGCATCGGGGTTTCCTCGTGTTTGGGTGGGCGTGTGGAGCAAGCCCCACGCGCCAGCTACGTTGTTACTCGCCCCGGCCCTCGCGGGCCTCGCGGCCCTTGCCGCCCCGGCCCTCGCCGCCCTTGCGGGCGCCAGCCAGCAGATCCTTGCCAACCGCATCAACAATCTCGCCCAGCACGAGGCCGAACGCGATGCCCGCCACGACGATCACGGCGATCTGGCCCACGAAGAACACCGTCAGAGCCGTCGTCAGGAGCAGGCCAGCCGTGATGATCTTGAACATAGTGTTTGCCTCTCTCCTGTCAGTCGTGACAGCTACGGGCATAGCGTTTGTGGGAAGATGTACGCTCTACGCTATGCCTGCTAGAAGTATAGCGTAGAGCGTACAAAGTGTCAATAGATATTTAGCGTAGAGCGTACAAAGTGTGTAAGCATCTAAGGGGATATTGCGTGGAGCGTACAAAGACGCTATCATAGGAGCGACGACCGGGGATGCGCGGAAACAGGGCCGCAGCTCCAAAGCGTCAGTCAAACCCGCGCCGCTGCAACGCTTCACAAGGAGCGTGAGCCGAAGGAACCACGCGATGACATGGCACTGGCGCCTCCCTCAGCCCTTGAAGAAAGAGCTGGGCATCACAGAGGCGGAGCTGGCGGCGCGAGCGTCGATACGCCGGCCTACGGTGAGCGCCCTGCGCGATCAGCGCGACACCTACACGTCTGTACTGGTGGCGCTTTATATCGCCGCCCGCCATATACGGCCCGATGTCACACTGCACCACTTCATCGCTGTTGAGGGGGCACCCGTCGAGGTCTTGGTGCGACCCTTTCAGCTCCTCCCTGATATGGCTCCCTTACCCAATTTGCCCGGCGTGTATCTGGGAACGCCGCTGCTGCGCGAGCGATTTGTTGAAGTGGCTGACGCGCCCACAACACTTCGTTCCCTAGCGCGGGCGGCGGAGCTTGATGAGACGGCCCTGAGCCGCATGGAGCATGGGCACCTTCAGCCGAAAGTGTCTACTATCGTTCGGCTCTACCAAGCATTTCTCCCCTTCGACCCCGCGCTAACGCTGCACGATGTTCTGCTGCTTCCTCCAGAAAATCAAGGGGAAGCGTTGCTTACCGCAGAATCAACTGAGGATGACGGCAGTAACTACCTGCTGCAACTGTGGGAGCAGCTTCCACCCCAGGCTCGCCGCGCCGCCCTCGCCTATATCGAGGAACTGCTAACCACTGAGGTCGGGCCTGCGCGTGACCAGTGAGAGGAAGGTGAGCCAGATGCCATCTGAGGACTTCAAGCGCACAGCGAAGCTCGCCCGAAGCCTGCTACTGGCCGCTTCGTCAGTGGTAGAGGCGCACTTGCTGAACCTGCCGCTGAGTGACCCAGCCCTGGCCGGTATGGTGCCGGGCTTCGTTGACGCCAGTGGTCGTTGGCAGCTTTCGCCGTTCCACGATGGCGACGCGAGGCGCCTGCCGGAGCTGCCGGAGCTGGAGGTGCCGCCGCTGGCCGCCACGGTGTACGCTGGCGAGGGTGCAGCGGCCGTTGGCCCCTCCAGCGCCGCGCTTCTGGGGGCGCTGATCGGCTCTAGGGGGCAGCGCCCGCTGGCTGACCTGGCGGCGGCGGCAAAGATAGCGGAGCGCCCGCTGCTACGGCGCCGGTACACGGTGCATGATCTTCGCGCCGCTCACGCGCTCATGCTGGGCCTGGAGCAGCGCGGCCTGGTCGAGCGGCGGGCGATCCGGCTCGACGATTTGGGCCGCCTGCGCTGGGTGTGGCAGGTGTTCACGCCTGGGGCGATGCCGAGCGCCAGCCCTTACCCGGAGCTGTCGGCCCTGAGCTTCGAGACGCTGGCCGATCTCCTCGACATAGAGCTGAAGCGCGACCGGCCCAACCTCGACGGCAGTGTGGATATAGTGCTGGGAGGCCCGCGCAGCGAGCGCCAGGCCGACGACGAGCTGCACGAGGAGTTGCCGTTGCTCGACGTGGGCGACGGGGCACAAATCACGCCGGGGGTTGTGCTGCACCAGCTCACGCAGATGGGCGCCGAAATGCGCCGCCCCTGGGCTGATGCCCTGGGCGAGCATTTCTTTGTGTGGCTTGATACCTGGCTCAAAGCCGAGCCGACGGTGCCGAACCCCTGGGATATGCGCGACCTGGGGATGGAGCTGCTTCACTCCGCGCCCTGGTTCGGCCCGTCGCTGCGGTGGACGGCGGTGAGCCTGCTGCGTCGCAAAGCGCCCGTGGGTGTGCTGAAGGGTCTGCTGTTCGCTGGCCTCTGGAGCGATGACCTCGTGATGCGTGCTGCCGCCGGCGCTATCGACTATAAAATTGCCTAGCCACAGGTGCGATGATGAGCGAGACACCGAAGCCGAAGAGGCGCCTGCTGTCCGATGACGACGTGCTGAAGATGCTGGCGGAGAGCGCCGCACACGATACCCACGCTGCGAGCGCCTTATAGTAGGGCAGATAGTAGGTGCAGGTCAACAATTGAAAGTTGTTACAAATTTACCTTTATTACAGTAGACAAAACGGCTATAGTGGACTATTATGGTTTTTCATCAGGTTTGAGCCCATACGAACTCTCTGAGACGCGGGAGGCACGGATGCGTTCTCGGCTACCCCTTAATACTAATCTCGCTACTGTTAGTCTCCTCTCGCTCCTCTCTTGCCTGGCGTTTTCAGCCTGTTCACCTGCTCCTGTAGCCAATCAGTCTACACCAGAAACAACCTCTGTCAGCACATCAGTGCTTCCTGTTCAGCCAACATCCCCTCCTACGCAGGCTCCGATCCCTACGATGCCACCTGTACCTACGGAAGCGCCACGTACAGACGGTGCTGCTTCCCCCGAAGAGGCTGTACTAGCGTTTTATAGTGCAATTGAAGCGAATGACGCAAATGCTTACCTAGACGTAATTGACCCACGATTACGCTCCAGCACGGATAATTACTTTGCTCAGAGCCAATTTCTTAGCGCACTAACACAGGTGTTTGGGCTGGGTGGAACGTTGGGTAAAGACGCCTCAAAAGTCAGCTTCCGCGATCTTACTACGCAAATTAGCGAGGATGCAGAAAACGTCGCTCGTGTAAGTGTTGTAGGGATTGTGCGCTCTCTGGCTTTCGCCACTGAACAGCCAATGTTTGACTCTCATTTAGTACGCCGAATCGGTGGGCGGTGGTTTGTTTCTGCGCCCACCCCTGAAGAGGTACAACTTGTTCAACAAGCAACGGCGGAAGCACTAGCGCAGGAAGAACGTATCCAGAAGGAGTTAAGAGATCAGCAGGCTCAGATTCTCTTTAATGCCATACTAGAGAAGGGAGAATTTGTTCAGAACATGCGATGCCCTGGCTGGGCAAGCTACAACTTAGCCGCCCTCCAGCCGGGTAATACCTGGATTCCTTTACCCTCATTGACAGAGATTGCTTCACAATCCAATACAGTCACAGGAGAACGATCCCAGGCTGGTTTTCTTAGGCTTTCTCCTGATCAGTCACAAGTGGCTATTATTGGTACTGCTACTGCCGGTTCGGGCATGGTTGAAGTAATGGGAGTTGATGGTAATCGTCGCCGCCCAATCATTTCGTTCGAGGAAGTTGGTCAGTTTGGTGATGTTCGCAGCGTTGAATGGGCACCTGACAATCAGCAAGTAGTTATTGTTGGCACTCCTTACCAACAAGAGGGAGTGTTTATTGTCGATCTAAATACAGATGAAAGCGATACAGTCTGGAAAGGAGTTGCTCAGTATGCTTTGTTTGCCCCGGACGGGAATACTATTTTCATCGCAATTCAAGATAAAAACGTCATAATTCAGTATGATCCTGATACGGGTGAGGAAAAAAACATAGCAGATTTTACCGGCTATATAAACAGTATGGCCTTTAGCCCTGATGGTTCACAGCTTGCATTTACTACAGATGAAGGTCTTTGGTCTGTCAATACTGACGGTGCCTCCCCTATTAAACTAGCAGATATAAGAGGCGCTACACAACCTCGTTGGTCGCCTGATGGTACTATTATCGTTTTTCAAAACGGTAGTGGCTTATTCGGTGTTATGCCCGCTGATGCGTCCCAGGCTCCGATTTTTATTTCCCTTCCTGAAGGATGCGGGGCCAGTGGAGCCGGTTGGTGGGTGGCGGGGCAAACGGAACTCGTGCAGGCTGATCTTGCTGGTCAAACAAGTACGGGAGGAGCACGCACTATAGATATAAATTTGACTCAGCAAGTGCTAGGGATGGAAGGCACTTATATAAAGTTAGAAACTACGGAGGAGAATTTCCGGGTTCAGGTGTCTATTAAGAATACGGGCCAGGCTGGCCGTATGTTTACCCGTGACACCTTTGCGGTGTACAACATTCAGACACAAAGGAACTTGGAACAGGGATTGGAGCAAAGCAGTTATAACTCATTCGAGTTCACTTTTGAGCCTGGCATGCCTTCAACCATCCCGGTTGATAGGACATGGGAAGGTTGGCTAGTTTCCAACCAACCGCTTCCACCAGACGCAGCAGGGCTCACTATCCGTATGGGGAGCTTTGAGTTTGAAGAGCCCGTGAGGGACGCCTATGGGAATACTCTGATACAGTGGGATACTTCTCAGGCGACCGAAGGGCCAAAGTATATTTCTCTCAACGGTTCTGCTCCTTCGCAGCCATCGTCCTCTACAACCTCGCAATCGTCATCTTCAAGTCCACAGGAAGGAATGAAAGTTGTCCTTGTCGCACCTGGTTCACCAGCAGAGCAAGCAGGGATGCGAGAAGGTATGCTTCTATTGCGGTTTGACTCCCAAATTATCAATCAGATCGAAGATGCCTTGGGAGTAATAGCGCAGCGCCGTGGGCAGCAAATGGAAGCCGTCGTTATTGATGGAGATCAACAACGTACCCTTGTAATAAACGTTCCACAAGACGGCCCGATTGGTATAGATTTGTGCAGATTAGATGCTTGCCCATAGATAATAGGGCTAACCAATTGAACAATGCGGCAAGTTGGGTTTCCCAACTTGCCGCATCGTTTCTTATATCTCTGCTAACCCTTATGATGTGGGTGTCTTTGGTAGTGCCTCTACCACCACCCACGTCTGTTTCGCCATGTCGTAGCGAGCAGCGAGATGTCGCTGAAGGTCGTCGCTCCGGGCGGCCAGGGTGAAGGTGAAGGGCACCACCGTGATCTTCAGCGTATCGCCGTCAAGCGAGATGCGGCGGGCCTTCTCATTCACGTCGCCGCCCAGGTCGGCCAGGTCGATCTCCAGCCGCGGCTCGCCTACGAAGGCGCCGCGCTCGTCGAGGGCGATGGAGTAGATCAGACTCTCGCGGGCGGCACCGTAGTACAGCCGCTTGCCCTCCGGCGTGTTGGCGACGATGATGCCCAGGGCGTCAATGCCCTCTGCCTGGCTCACCACCTGCTTTGTAGCCGGGTCGATCTGGAAGAGCCGGCCTACCTCGCTGGAAGGCCCGGAGCCGGCCACACTCGAAACGTAGATGCTGGTGGTGTCGCAATCGAACGCCATCCCCAGGATGCCGAAGGGATTGCGCTCGTTCGGCTCTGCCGCCGCCGGCAGCTCCAGAAACGGCGTCATCTCAGCACTCTTTGTATCGACGCGCCAGATGGTGTTGGCGCCTTCTAGCGGGTTGTCGGCCAGGCTCACCCGCGGCACGGGGCCAACGTAGATATTGCCGTCTCTGTCGGCGGTGAAGGGGCCGAGGTTGCCAGCCTTCACCCAGCTTGGATGCTGGAAGCCCTTGCCCTCTTGCGCCGGGTCGAGCAGTACCAGGCCCATGCGCTCCGGTAGGCTGGTGTTAATGATCACGCCGCCCCGGAAGCCATAGTCGGGTGTGAACTGCGGAAAGCCACGGCAATCGGTGACGGCGCTGAAGCCGCTGGCAGACGCCTCACCCCCAGGCTGGCCGTTGCTGCCAGCTATCTCATCAGCGGCGCTTACAGGGCCGCGCAGGGCCAGCACGAGGGCGGCCAGGGACGCGATCACAATGGCTGCGCCGAGGCCGATGATGGGGAGCCAGGGGCGGCGAATAGCCCGGCCTGCGGGCGCGGGCCGGGTGTCTGAAGCGCGTCGAGCCGCCGGGGCACGGTGCTGATGTCGCTGTTGTTTGGTGCGATGTTCCATAGCCAGGACTATAGCATCGGTGCGTTATGGCTCTGGCACGAGCCAAGGGCCGGCTGCACACGGCCACTCTTCGGCCGCAAAGATGCCGTCGCGCAGCACACTATCCGCCCAGCAGGTTTCCCGCTCTGCGTTTGGCATCTGTGGCACGTACCAAAGGGTGATCGGCTTCCCGGCCAGTGGCTCCGGGCCGATGAACGTCTCCGGCCCCTGCTGAAAATCCTCGCGGCAGCAGCCGCCCAGGGCGGGCAGATCGCCATCCCCCTCCTCGCTCTTGTACGCGGTGACGTAGACGAAGGCATTGTCGGGCCGCGGCTCCTGGCCGGGCACCACCAGCAGGTTCGGGCCGCCGGTCGACTCGATGCGGAACTGCGCCCCGTCGGCAGTGAAGGGCGTCGCCTCGCTCTGCAACACCCATTGCTCTTCGCCCCAGCTTGCCCAATCGGCGCCATCCCAGGCTGCAACTGCGTGCGCCTCGCCGGCGGGCACAAGGCGGTAGATCGGGCGGTAGACGCCACCGAGGCCACAGCCGCGCCCGACATTCACGCCGAGCATCCGAAAGCGGCCGTCAGCATAGAACTCATAGCGGTTCTGATAGCGGTAGTTGCAGGGGATCGGCCACAGCTCGCTGCGGAAATCTTGCACGAGGGCCACGCCGATCTGCTCGCCCCCCTCGCTGATTGGCTCCACTACTGGCAGGTTGAAGGGCACGACGGCGGCGGCTGAGAACGTGGGGCAGCCGACGGCATCTTGAAAGCCGGCAGCCTGGCCGTTCGGCCCCGGTGGGTAGCGCACATGCCAGTCGGTAATTTTGGCTTGCCGAAGCCATGCGTTGCCGTCATAGGTGACATCATTGATCACCAGGCCGTCGGAGCTGGTCAGAACGTAGTTCAAGCTCCACTTCCCCCAGGTTAGCGGCTCTGCCCGCTCGCACAGCCCGCTCACAACGGCATCTTGCAGGCTTGTCTCTGTGACCCGCCGGCGCGACGACACGCCCACATCCGTCCATTGAACGCCAATCAGGGCCAGGTCGGTCAGATCAGTCACGGCCCACAGCGCCCGCTCGCCCCAGAGGAAGATCGGCGCGACGCACAGGTGCCGCGACCGCTCGCAGCGCGAATTGCTCACGTTGGTCTTGGTGGCCTCCATCGTCGCCATATCAGCCGGGGGCACCATCTGAAGCTCTTGCTGTACCTCTGGGGCGGCGCGGGCGATCTCCACGGCCAGGGCCGCCAGGTGCGGCGGCACGTCGGGCTGCACGTCGGGGAGCGTCGCCACGTCGAGGATTGCCCCGGACTCCACGTCGCTGATCACCGTCGTCGTGCTGTTCGCGCCAAAGTTGTACAGCACGGTCTTGTAGCAGCTCCGGCTGCGGCACGCGCTCGTCACTTCTGTCAGATCGCCGTCAGTGGCCGGCACCACGCCGAACACCTCTACCAGAAACGGCCCGGCGCCGCCCACGGTGTAGGCCAGGCCGCGTACACGCTGGTCAGCAAGTACCTGGGCCTGTACCTGCTGGGCTATTTCGTCGAGGCCCGCCAGCGGTAGGATAGCTGGCTCTGCGGCCAGGGCGGCAGCAATGGCCTCTTGGCGCTCACGCACCGCGGGAATATCCGGCGTGACGCGCTGGGCCAGCTCCGGGGGCGGCAGCGTGGGGCGCGGGCCTGCTGCTGCCGGAGGCGGGGTGGCCGCCGGCGGCGAGGTAGGCTCCGCTGCCGGGCTGGCACAGGCAGCGAGGGTAAGGGCGAGGAGCAGAGCGAGAACGGGCCAGAGACGCATGATACAATCCTCCACGGATGCCGTCACTTGTGACACATAAGGCGAGGCGCAGGGCGCCGGCATATCTGGCCCTCGGAGCAGTAGTTGTGCTTGCCTGGCTCACGCTCCTGGCGCTGGTAGGCTTTGCCGCCCCTTCTCCGCCGGCGACCTCCCCTGAGTTGGCCCGTATTGAGCTGGGTCAAGCACTCTTCGTAGAGCCGGCCCTGAGTGGCAACGGCACACAGTCCTGTGCTTCATGCCACCAGGCGGCCAGAGCGTTCACCGATGGCCGCCTGGTGGCACGAGGCAGCACAGGCGAGGCCAACACGCTCAACACGCCGTCAGTGGTGAACGCCGGCGAGCTGCCGGCGCTGGGCTGGGCCTCGCCGCATCGTACCACCCTGGAGGCGCAGATCGCCCTGCCCCTCTTCGGGGCGCACCCGGTCGAGATGGGGGCGACCGGCCACGAAGCAGAAATCCTACGCCGGCTGGAGGCCAACGCCAGCTACCCGGCCCGCTTCCGCGCAGCGTTCCCTGATGATGCCGAGCCGCTGCGGTGGACGCGGGTGATCGACGCCCTGGCCGCCTACGTGCGCTCGCTGCGAAGCTCCGGCCCTTATGATCGCTTCCTCGCTGGCGAGGTGGCCGCGTTATCTGACGAGGCCCGACGCGGTGCCGCGCTCTTCGTCGAAGTGGGCTGTAGCTCCTGTCATAGTGGGCCGCTCCTGACAAACGGAAGCTATCACAATCTGGGCCTCTACGGCTTCAGCGACGCGGGCGATGTGCCGCCCGGCCAGGAGGGTCTGTACCTCGTTACCAGGGACGCCGGCGATCTGGGCCGCTGGCGTGTGCCGAGCCTCCGCAACGTGGCCCTGACACCACCGTATTTCCACGACGGTAGCGCGGCCACGCTGGAGGCCGTGCTAGATGTCTACGAGCAGGGAGGCCGCGACGACGGGAAGCGCAGCCCGCTGAAGAGCGAGGCGCTGGTGCCGATCAGCATGAGCCGCGAGGATCGCGCTGCCCTGATCGTGTTCCTAACGACCTTGACAGACGACGCAGGTGCAGCATACATGTCATCGGTGACACCATAGAAGATTCGTACCTACAGGTCGTGTAAATTGTATTTACGGTCTTCTAAAATCGCACTGTGGATTCCATTACGCTAAGAAGGCTGTTTGGGAGGCGAGTAAGGTCTTTACGTCGATTAAGAGACTTTACTCAAGAATACCTTGCCGACAGAACGGGTTTGTCTGCCGAATATATCAGTCGGGTCGAAAGAGGTCTATCCTCTCCTTCTTTTGAATCAATAGCCTCGATTGCAAAGGTTCTCAATGTAGAACCTTTTAGCCTTTTCGACTTCCGAGAATTAGGAACAGATATTATTGATACGGGTAAGGAAGAGTAATGCTTAGGTTCCCTAATCCTGGATCAGATATTGATAGCTTCATTCGTATCTACCAAGAGCTTTTTGAGGCACTGAAAGGCCAGTCCTCTTTTGATTTGGATGATGTCTCCCGTGTTCTAGTGGAGCGTAATCTCGCTACATCTTCAGGGTATATGGGAGATGAAGCATTAAGACGCTCATATAATGAGGATCGTAGCCGAGATCGACTGTATAACCAGTCGAAGATGTACTCTGAGTTGTATAAAGCACTTGGGTGGTTACATCCTACCCCTGAAGGAGCTTTGATTTTTCGTTTCACATATTTAGGCGCCCATGTAGTTGTTGCAAAGCGTGACCCCGCTGCCATTTTCAATGAATCAATTTTAGGTATTGCCTATCCTAACTCCATATTGGACGTGAAGGGTAAGTATGTTCTAAGACCATTTGTGACAATTTTGCGAACTCTGTCTGCACTAGATGGCCTATTGTGCCGGGATGAAATGATAGTTGGCCCGCTATGCCTAGAAGATGACACTGATCCAGTGAAGTTTAACGGGATGATCACAGAGTTAAAAGCAACCCGTAAGAGTTGGGCGAACTTGGAGGCAAAAGTTAATCAAGTTTCCAGGGATCGTAGTATTTCTACTACGACAATGGAAAACTATACGCGCTTTCCTCTTGCTGTACTAAAGTGGACAGGATGGACGACGAGTCAGCGGAGAAAGGATTATTACGGCAAGTCCATACCGTTTCTAGTCTTAACTAATGAGGGTCGCAAAGTGATTCGGAGAGTCACAGGATGCCGTGACATTAGAGCGAAGAATATACAACGAGCAGACAAAAAAACAAGAGCAGCAATAGTGAGAGCGGCATTTTATCAAATGCTTGATAGGGCCGGATTTGATACAAGTTCTGTACAAGGGCAATTAGCACAGGATTTGACACAAGCATCAACTTTTTTGGGTGCTCTGAACCAGCCAATACTATTTTCACCTTTTCAAGAACTGGAGCCTCAGTATGTGCAACCTATATTTCCGCAAGTTTCAGGGGTTAAAGATGCTGCCCATTCAAAACTAGACGCCCCTGTTACAACATCTGTCTTACCGCAACTGTTTTCGCAAGTTACCCTTTCTACTGTTACCGCTGGGGTAACTAGCCTCCGTGCTGACAATGATATTGTTGCGCTATTTCGTGATGCTGCACAGCGATCTGGTAGCAATTTAGGGCGGGTTGCGGATTTAATCGCAGAGCAGCAGAGGGGAGCTAACAAGGGTGATTTTTATCCCTTTGTTGCAAGACTATTTCGTGCTCTAGGGTACAACTGCGAGTATTCGCGCCCAGGAGTGAACTATCAACGTTGGGACGCTATCATTATTGACAAGGAGCATACCATACCAATTGAAATTAAATCGCCGGGAGAAGAGGAGTTTCTTTCCGTGAAAGCTGTTCGCCAAGCGTTAGAGAACAAAGTAATACTGCTTTCTAGGAAAAGCTTTCCTACTCAAACGGATACTACGTCTCTTGTTGTGGGATATAACCTTCCTAATGATCGTTCTGAAGTTACCTCTTTGATAGCAGATATTCACAAGGCTTTTAATATTACTATCGGCGTAATTGACTTACGTTCTTTGCTTCGCCTTGTAGCGGCGACTGTACTTGAAGGCAAAGCTCATAATGTGGATGAGTTGAGGAGTTTGTATGGAATCATCCGTGTTACCAACGCTTAGGCCAAAGCAACCTAGCCGATTAGCCGTACAGGTTCCGGCAAATGTAGTACCAATCTCAGTGATTTGGGATAACTCAGCGGCCCCCGCAAAAATCCAATTTAGTGACGGACATTCCTCTTTAGGCTCTTGTATTCGTTGCGAGAACCCACCTTGCATGGAGTTCTCCCGTAATGAATTAGAATTGACTGTATTCAAAGATTTTCCTGCTGACAAAAATGACAGTGTTTGCCCAACTGGTGCTATTGTGTGGCCGCAGGATTCGGACACTCCTGTTGTCAATCAAGATACATGTATTTCCTGTGGTTTGTGCGTGAGTCGATGTCCGACCAGGGCTATCTACTTAGATAGTAAAGGTGCTCAGGTTAATGGCATTCCTAACGTGCATTTTCAGATTCAAGGTTTCCCCGCAACAAAAGAAGAGACAGAAGCTACAGCGAAACTTTTTGAAAATATTGATGAGAAAGGCGTATATTGTGTAGAGAGTGATGCTGTGTTAAGTGGTTTTCTGGCTCAATTTGAAGAGGTCGCCAAAGAGCAAGGTGCTCAATTTCCAAACTTATTAGCACGCAACCTTTTGATTGCAAGTGGTATTGGCACGGCTATACGAAGAAGGGGCGATACAAATATCCGAATGGATATGGTCTTAGGGCCGCCTGGTGTGGGAAGTGGAACGGGGGAAGTAGAGTTAGGGGCGGGTGTACTTGATGCACCTAGAAACATTCTCGATAACGTTGCTGTATTGGTTGCACGTTACGAGGTTTCAAAAAACAAAATTGTGCCTCTCATAGTTAGTTTATCATTGCCTAATCAGCGGTCGGAGTATTGGCAGGTTATCAAGGATATTCGTACTGTGCTTGGGGTGAAAATAAATTCTATTACGGTGGGAGCGTTGGTGCTTCTTGTTTGGAATAGAAAGAGAATTGTAATTGAAAGCGGTGACGAGCTTTATATAGACTCCGACAATGTATCGCTTAGATCGAAAATAGAGCGGATATTGGATCGAGTCATAAGGGCTACCAAAGGTTATCCAGGCTTGTTTGAGAGTGAGAAGTGATGTCTTTGGTTGCTTCCCAATCAAGTATACGCCCTTTAGCGATGTCTACGTATTTAGGGTTTATCTCGAATCCAATGTAGTTGCGACCTTCCATTACAGCAGCAAGGCATTCGGAGCCACTACCAGCGAAAGGTACAACTACTAACTCTCCCTGATTTGAGAAATGCTTGATGATGCGAAGGGATATAGAAAGAGGTTTCTGTGTTGGGTGATCTACTTTTTCTTTGCTGAATCTACGCCCTGCTAGTGTCGGGAAGTTCCAAACATCACCCGCCAATCGACCCTCGGGGTTTGGCTCCCAGATTTTTCCGTTCTTTGTAATTTTATGTTTGAGTCTTTCTGTGCTTTTGTAAGGCTCTCTGATAGGGTTGTAGGTGTATCCGTCTCCTTTTGAAAACCACAATAGCGGTTCGTAATGTGCTGCTAGAGTGGTTTTGGAATACCCCGCGAATCCATTTTCATAAAACCATATAATCTGTCGCCGGTATGTCAGGCTAATCTCGTACATGTAGCACTGAAGCCAGCATAAGTGATGGTGTATACCGTATACAAATACATTTCCTCCTGGTTTTAGGATGCGCTTTACTTCATCAAGCCACCGTTTAGACCACGGCAGCCATTCGTCTTTCTTGTCTGTCTCCTTCCAAATGCCGAAATTCTTGTTTAAGTTATAGGGAGGGTCAGCGACTACTAAATCAACGCACTCGTCGGGTAATTTCTGCATCCCGATGATGCAGTCTTCAATTTGTATAGAGTTGATATGGCCGAGAGGGAGCATTACTTCCTCTTTTCATTTTGCAAAATCAGGATATACTGGTGGTGAATATTCGGGACATAAGCATATGGATAGCCGTAAGGAAAGACTCGCTTGTGCCTTTGATAAAGCACAGTGATACCTCGTAAACCTAATCCGTAAGCCTGCAATGCGTCAGCTAGGTGAGCGTGAAACATCATATACTTAGACTTGTCACGAAAGTCGCTGACTACAATAGCCATGTACTTGTTAGGCTTGAGAGCACGGCCAGCCTCTCCAAGAATGGACGACAACTCGCTTAGAAACGTTTGGTAATCATGTATATTGCCCAGATCCTTGTCATCATCGCTATACTTAGTATCTAAATCATGAGCAATGCGCTCTTGTCGAGCTTTATGGTCTTCTTTGTGAAGGATATTCCAGTAAGGAGGACTAGTGACAACAAAATCAATGGAATTATCCTCTAAGTCCTTCATCAATACTCGTGCGTCTCCAACTCGAATGTCCTGGGGGTATTCATTCGCCCATAAAGTGCGAACTTCTTTGTCTAGCCGCTCCCTAGCAAGTTTTGCATATTGAGGGTTAAGCTCAAAGCCAATACCACGTCTGTTTTCAAGAGCACACCCTTTTAGAGTTGAGCCAATGCCTACAAATGGGTCGAGTACAATGTCCCCTGATTTTGTAAAAAATAGAATCAGACGGCTAATGTCCGTGAATGAAAATGGGGCTGGATGCTGCCTCTCTATTTGGGCATCTGGGTGGCCTGCTCCAAGACCTCGCTGTGTCCAGACAGATACAGTTTCAGGAATCCACTCCTTAGCGGTCAGTTCATTCAATGCATTCTTGGGGTGTACCTTTCTTTCTTCGATAGCATCCATTTCTTCTAAGCTGGATGTGTCAATATCAAGCGTTTCTTCCTTGGGCGGTAGGGCGGTCTTCTTAGGGCGGCCTCGCATAGCTTGGTTATCCTTCCCTTTTTAATTGCTCTACAATAGCGTTGACAATCCATGTATTGCGATTGCGAATAACCGGATGTCTCGCTACTGCTTCATCTACTTGATCAACCACGTTCTTGTGAACTCTGAGAGTAAAAGAATGTATATCAGAAATGTTTTCTGTAGACGTGGGATTTCTAGGCTCGGTTCTAGTGCCAGGGGAGCGTTTCGATGCACGCGGCATGAGCGTCGCCCTTTCTCTGAGATACCAAGTTGATACCAAGTTGATACCATTGTATCATTGGCAACTCTATTCTGCAAACTGTGGGGGGGGGTATACATAACGGATTTCGCTCCTATTCATGATGCTCAGAACTCAAAGGAAGGAAGCATGGCTAAGAAACGCTCTAACCCCAATTTTCTGCTCGCACAGGAGTTGTTGGTTTGGCTGGAGTCTTTAGGCCTAGAAAGTAGGGTGATTAACCCGCTGCGGCGAGAGCTAGAGGTAGTACAGGGTAAGCGCGAGAGCGTCCCAGGCAAGAGTGTAGTCTTGGCTGGCATTGACCGAGCGCGTTTTGTGGCAGAGCTACACAGTAACGGGGGCGGTGTGATTCGTCGCGTTCCCTCAGTTGGTACGAACGCAATTGATGCCCTGCGTGCTATAGTACCCGCTGCTACAGCCACAAATGCCACCCAGGTCAAAGGTGACGATTTCGAGTTGCCCTTGCCTAACTCCGAGCCGCCTATGCTGGTTGGTGAGAGTAGCTCGGAGGTGGCACCTTTAATGAAGGCTGAAGAGTCAGTCGCCCCCGCCACTGCTGGTGAGGTAGCACCTGAAGCCGCAGCGCCTTCCGTAGCTGCTGATGAGCCAGCAGCTACCCCAGCACCACCAGCCCGCCGCCGGCGCCGCCAGCAAGCCGCTGCCGTCACAGCTCCCGCTGACGCTGATACAGCCGGAGAAGCTTCTGCCCTTACTGAAAAGCCTACCCTTGACCCGGCCGAGGAGGCGCCTGATATTGTCAAGGAAACAGCCGCCCCTGTTGAAGAGCCTGCCCCTGGCCCAGCCGAGGAAGCGCCTGCCGAGGCCGAAGCAGCTCTCACCGATACCCCCCGCCGGCGAGGGCGGCCCCGGAGAGGCGAAGCTGCGCCTACGCCTGTCGAGGCTAACGCTGCGCCTACTGACACTCCTAAGCGCCGCGGGCGCCGCCCACGCGCCGAGAGCGTCACCCAGGAGGAAGTGGCGGCCATTGCGGCTCCGAAACGCACACGGCGGCCGAGAACGGCAACGCGGCCCGCTGAAACACCGCAAGTGCCTGTTCCTGCCCCGGTACGCCCGGAAGCTGCCGAGCTTCCCCTGGCTATTGCCGGAGATATGGCGCTGGATGAGCCAACGGGCCAGCTCCTTCGGCTCTGGCGTGAGCTGCACGCCCAGGGCCGCAGGGCCACGCTGCGCTACATTGCCGATCTGCTGGTGGAGACGTAGCGAGGATGGATATTCTCACCCCAGCGACCTTCTCAATACGCCCAGCGGAGTTCGACGACATCGCGGAGTTCGACACGCCGGGGCGGTGGAGGCTCTACGGGCGTTCCTTTGCCTTCATGCGGAAGATCATCGTTGCCCTCAACGCTCAGGGGGCGCTCGTTGGCTACTGCGCGTTTGAGGTGGAGGAGCAAAGCCGGCTCTTTCGGGTCTACGTGATCGAGTCCCATCAGCCGGGAGCCGGACGCGAAATGCTCGACGCGCTGAAGGCACGCGCCAGCAGGATCGTCGCGGATAGCGTGCTGGCCGAGGCACAAGCCTGGTGGGAGCGACGGGGCTTTGTCCAATTTGCGCCGTCGGACGAGGAAGGGACAGTCGGCTACTTCGAGTGGTGGCGCGAGGACGAGGCGCCCTTCGACGGGCTGCCACTCGCACCGCTCTGGGAGCAGCAAACGGTCGAGCGACTCTTCCGCGAGACACAGGATCAACGGCGCTTAGAGAAAGCGATACAGCGCATGGTGAAGCCCAACACACTCCCAATGGTGTCGGTGCCAACGGCGTTCGTGGAGGCCGTCAGCCAGGCGCTTACCGCCGGCCAGGTCGCCCCGAAGGCTGTGATGGTGCTCCAATCCTACCTTGCTGAGATCGACCAGATCCAGAGCGAGCCAGTGCGGCGCAACGTCGTCTGGTTCGCTGATGCCCTCCCGCGCCTCATGGCATTGGGGGCGCCGCCGGCGATGCTAAAGATGCTGACCGAATTGATGCAAGACTATGTGTTCGAGGTAGAGCGACGCGGCGAGCTTCCGGGCGAGGATGCAGATAGCGGCAACCCCAAAGGTGAAACGGTATGACTGACGACCTCCAGGCACTCATCACCGCAGCCCGCCAAGATCGCGCTGAAGCAGAAGAGCGGTGGATGAAGCGGCGTGCGATGCTGGGGTGGGCCGCATCGCACCGCCTGGTGAGCAGTAGCGGGCGGGTTACGGGCCTGGGCTGGGTGACGCAGGGGAAAGGGCGCAATACGACGCTGCGCGGGCCACAGGGCGGGATGCCGGAGCTACTTCCGCGCCCGGCCTTTGCCTGGGATCACGTTTCGCATTGGCGCCAGCAGGACACCGATATACGGCTGATTGTCTCGCAGCCCTACGACATCAGGCCGCCGGCCGCGGAGCAGGTAGTAAGCTACGGCGGCCACGAGTATCGGCTGTGCTGGCATGAGCCGTCTTGGTACGGGTTCGGCACGGCGCTGATCGTCATCCTGGCCGCCGACGAGCCGCGGCGTTTCCCCTATGACGGTTCGTTGGCCGAGCCAGAGCAGATCAGCACGCTCTGGCGGGTGAACTACCGTGGCCGCTCAGACACGATGCCGCACCCGCCGGCCAGCCTTGACATCTACCTGGCGCGGCTGCTGCGCTCGAAGCGCGGCCTTGATGGCAATGCGGCAATGCGCGAGGCCGAGCGGTTATTGGGGCTGGCAAGCGCAAGCTGATCATGAGCCTGGTTGCTGTCACCTGTGACACGTAAGGAACTTCCTGTAAACGAGGGATACATGAGCGATCAGGAGCAGGGGCCGCGCCGCAAGGGCCGCGCTATTCCCGTCGAGCCGGGCCAGCGACGCGCCGAGCGCATGGCGCAGCGCGAGGGGGCGAAGAACCACCAGCAGCCGAGGGTAGGCGAGTTTGCTGACATCACCGATGATGACGTGCCACCTGAAGCTGTCGCCGCTGTGAGCTATTTGATGCAGCGCAACAGGTATCTTGACGTGACGAGCATGGTTAGCCGCGTGAAACTTTTGCCGGACGGCCGCCTCCGCTTCAGGCTTCAGATCACGCCGGGTGAAGAACCGATGGAGGTTGAGTCAGAAGAGGCTGTCGGCATCGATCCCTCCCGCCTGCGACACCGGCGCGTGGTGCTGGTCAGCAATGGGAGTGATGGCGAGAACATGACGTTTCGGATGCTCTCGACCTTCCGCGACTCCCCTGATGGCCTTGAAGCGGGCATCGCGCTCCAGGCGCTTAGGCTCGTGCAGCATGAGCTTGGAGATGTCGCCGTGCAGCGGATCACGCAACAGTGGCTTCGCGGCGGGCCGGCAGCTTGGCTTGATCCTGACATCGCCGGAGACGCCCCGATCCGGCGCTGGGACGGTGACGGGCCGGGCGAGGTCTTTGACGACGAGGCGCTGCGGCGCCAGGTCATGGGTGAATAGGGCTGATCCCGGAGCGGCGAGCGAGGCACCCAGCTCGCCGCTCGCCGTTTCACCATGTCACCCGTGACAGCTTCGATGCTCGGAGTTGTCTACTGTCTGGTGTGGGAGTTTGGCTAGGGGCGGAATTTGCCACTTACAAATCCTTGAAGGATTTTCCGCGTCGTTTGTATTGCCGCTTTCTCAGTTAGCCCCTCGTGACAAAGTTGTTTATGCCGTCGAAGAGATTTAGTTACATCACCTCGTCGCGTCACTATATTGTAAAGCCCCGAACTAGTAATAGTTCGCTCCACTTCATAGGCTGTATAATCAGCGGTGGGAACGAAAGTCCATTGCTTCCCGCCCTCTATTTCCTTCTCAGCCCAATCAACTAAAACATCAACTCTGTCTAAGGCGTATTGCATATCCTTTGCCGATTGGTATCTTTGAGAAGGATCAGCACTGATTGCCTTCTCAATTACTTTAGCTAACCCTACGGGAACAAACTCTCGATGGCGAGTGTAATCTCCTTGCTCAAAGTAAGCATCTCCGTTAACTAATCGGTAGAGTGTCAATCCACAGGCGAATATATCTGCCAGAGGAGTATATTGTTCGGGATACCTAACTTCTGGTGCTAGGTGAGTTGGATAGATATGGTGATTGACCAACCGCCGGTCAAATTCAGAGAGGCGTGGCATCGCCAGTCCAAAATCAGACAGTTTGCCATCAAGAGTGTCGGTAAGTAGTATGTTGCTCGGTTTGATGTCACGATGAGTAATACCTTTAGAATGTGCATGGCTTAATCCACGCAGCACATCCGATATTACCCTTACCGCCGTTCTTGTTCTAACATAACCCACATCATCTTCGCTCTGCACACTGCCGCGCCGTAAATATTCCATTGAAACATAAATACTGTCGTCGGAAAGATGATCGGCCTCTTTTACCTCGACGATATTTGGGTGCTCTGCTAGTTTTAGAGTTTGGGCTTCAAGAAAAAAGTTGGCAGGATTTAGTACGTTCTCTCGGGGAATGCGCTTTACCGCGCATTCCGCCCCTAAGTTTCTGTCAATAGCTCTCCAAACTTCACCAAACTTCCCGCTGCCAATGCGCTCCACCCACCTAAACTTATCTGACATTAAAGTGAACTCCAAGCAGCAAGGACAGCTTCCTGTATTTTGTCGTTCTCTTTATTAAAATCGGGGAAATGACTTGTGTCAAGCTGAGAGTCTAACAGCTTGGGTTCGCCTTTGCCTAACAAACTCTTGGCTATTGTTTTTCTTATTGTACGAGCAACTTTAATGTCGAAATTGGCATTCGCCGTCACCAGAAAGACAATAGCCTCTGCTTCTATACGCTCGGTTAGAGACTGGGATTTCCTCACCAAAGGCTCTGCACCTTTAACCATTACTGCTGAGATGTTGTGGCGTCTAAATAAATCTTGAACCTCCAGAAAGAGCCAATTTAACTGTTGAGGTCGCCCGCGCCCCTTTGGGAAAGTAATGCAACGCTTGTCTTCGATCTGTGGATGCTGCTTTGTTCCAGAAAGAACAGCAAAGGCGAAGTCAGTGTTGCTGCACCGTACTCCGAGAACTTTTTTAGTCGATGGCATAAAAGCGCCTCCAGATTGAGGAATAAGTGTGCTTGTGTAATGATGTTACAACGCGCCTACCGCTTAGTGGTTTCCTCCACTACCTTAATCTTATCCTCGGTGTGCCCGTAGCGACAGTATATCAGCTTATCAATCTGCCGGTCAGTAGCTTCTAGCTGCCGCTGAATCACAGTCTTGTCTTAGGCATTCCTGGCCGCTGAAAGGCGAGAAGCTAGGTCAAGTCATACCTGTCACCTGTGACGCCTTGCTGCGGCACACGTCACTGCCGCGGGCCACCCTCCAGTTCGGCGCGCACTGTTGCGTCGCTTACCTCAGCGTAGCTCATCGTCGTGCGAATGTCGCGGTGCCCGAGCCGGCGCTGCACCGTTTCAATCTTGTGGCCTTGCTCCAGCAGTTCGGTCGCTGTCGTGTGGCGGAGTTGGTGGATGGTATAGCGCGGCTTCCCGGCTTGGTCGAGCAGGCCCGCCTTTTTACAAAGCTGGCCCCAATGATAGAGCGCCGTTCCATAAATCAGGCGCGTCGCCCGGTTGGAGCAGAACAATGGATGGGTGGTCGGGAAACCGTCGTTGTCGGCGCCAATGGCTTTCAGATGTTGCCTGAGCAGCCGCAGGCTGCGCTTCGTGCTGTTCGGCCCCAGAGCCACCACCCGCTCCACACGGTTCTTTGGGTCGCGCACATGCAGCCCCTCGTTGCCAGGGGAGAGGGTCACATCCCCGACGTTGAGCGCCAGCACCTCGCCCACCCGCATCCCTGTCTCGCGCAATAGGGTGAAGATCAGCCGGTAGGGCATTTCGTAGCTGGCAATGGCCGCGTCGAGCGCCTTGCGGTCAGTGTCACCTTTGACGGGGCGGGGCAAGCGCCTGGTGGTGCTGCGGGCCTCCAGGCCCAGAGTTGGGTCACGGGTGATTAGCTCGCGGGCCAGGCACCACTCGAAGAAGCCCCGCAGGCTCGCCAACCGGCGAGCCTGGGTGCTGGCCGCTGGTGCCTCGCCCAGCCACGTCTCCAGGGCATCGCGGTGCAGATCGGTGAGCGGCTGGGGGAGAGCAGCGCCGGCGGCAGCCAGGTCGCCGCGGTAGGCGCGCAGGGTGGCCGCCTTGCGCCCCTTGCGGCGCAGGCCGGCTATGTACTCGTCGAGTAAGCTGCTGATGGTGTCAGACATAAGCAATTCTCGTCGGTAAGCACAAGCGAGTGTTAATATGCAAGTAGATAAAGCTTGGCTACTGTTTATTGTACCGTTCTATTCCGAATAGTCTATTTGTGGAATCCACCCGGTAACTATTCGGCCATCTGAAAGATTAGCGCGTATTCTTGACCATTTAAGGCCACTCTGCTCTACTTCGGAGTCGCAAAGAACTATAATTTCATGTCCTGTGGGGAGTGTTACGACTGGCCTTGCTGTGCGTCCTGCTTCTTCACGCAGTACAGTTTCTTTCTCATCGGTTATACGCGCCCTCTCACATTCATCCTCCGCTAAGGGTGCGACAGTAGGACTTGCAGTAAGGTCTGTAGAAGGAGAGGTTACAGTTGTTGGTGATGTTGTTGGAAGATCGGGAGCAGGTACATTCGGAGTGATGTCTAATAGAATAACGCCTCTATTGACATTTTCACGGGTGAAAAGAAACCCCCCGCTTTGAGCTACACCCCCTCCCTCCACAGACAACAACACGCTTGCTATCTTATCTCCTTGATCAAGTACAGGGCTGTACATGCTCGGATTAAGAAATGTGGCTAGTATATTTATAGATTTGTTTGGAGGTACAATCAATTTGTCGCCCATTGTACTGCTGAGAGGAGTGTCGGCGTAGTCCAATTGCACTTTTCCCGCCATTATAACCCTGTCTATGTATATGTTTGAGGTAGGCCCATAAATGCGAAAATCGCCCAGGTCAATAAGCTGTGCCTCATGCGGGCTATTATTCCTGACAGTGATACCTAAAACGGCGGGCGTTGCTTGAAGTTGTTGCTGAGGGGTTGACCACTCAATCAAGCGAGGAATCCACAAAAGTAAGATCACGCCTGCAAGACCAAATCGCAATTCCCAGCCTAAGCGGGTTACTCTAAAAACGCTACCACCTGGAATATGCCAGTCAATCGGCCGCTCTTGAAGATAAATTTCAATAGCGAGCCACATAAGAACTACTACAAATGAGAAAACATAAGTCCTCGTAGGCGTAATAAACTCAATTGCATCGTTGATAGAGCCGATATATTCTCCTAGCAATAGAACTCCCGCCCCTATCGCGCCAAGTATGAAGAGTAATCGCTGAATCGGAGGGCGTCTCATCGCAATTCCTTTAATGACAGGCAGGATTCCTCGGTGGTTTTGCAGGGGGCCATGAAAACGTAAAATGAACGGGATAGCCTACCTGATTGACTTTTACTGTATCTCTGGCGGATCAAGGTGAAACCTCTGTTAGTGGTAAAATGCGGCCTACACGCCAACGGTACACGTCAACGGCTAGAAGGCTTATGGCTCGAAGTATCGTTCGGTGTTTTCGGACGCTACGCGATTTTTTTTGATGATAATTCCGCCGTTTTGCCTTCGAGCGGGTCAGGGCGATTTGGCGTCGGTGTCAGGAGCGATTCTGACCGTTTTGATGATAACGTACATTATCATCAATTTCAAGTCCCAATCATGTAAAACGCTGCCGCAGTTGCACTTCCCTTTACTCTCCGTTATACTTCAAATACCATTGAAGCAATTTGAATTGGAGGAGTGCATGAACACTGCTGAGGTACTTGACTCTCCGCCGCCTGTTCTCGTCCTCCTGGCCCACGAAGTTCGTTGGCAGCTCCTTCGCGCTCTCGCCCTCAGCGACTATCGTGTGCAGGAGTTGGTCAGCGTCGTGCAGCGCCCGCTCAACCTCGTGTCCTATCACCTGAAGCAGCTCCGGGCGCAGCACCTCGTCACCGAGCGCCGCAGTTCCGCCGATGGGCGCGATGTCTACTACCACTTGGATCTGGAGCGCCTGCACACGCTGTACATGGCAAGTGGTGAAGCCCTGCACCCTGGCCTAGCCGGACGCGAGCCAGGAACCGAACCGAGTGAGGCAGTGCCGGCGGGGCCACCGGCCCGCGTCCTCTTCCTCTGTACCCACAACAGCGCCCGCTCGCAAATGGCGGAAGGGCTTGCGCGTGCCCTCGGCCGCGGGCGTATCGAGGCGTTCAGCGCCGGGACAGAACCCGGTTCCGTTCATCCCGATGCTGTGCGCGTCCTCGCAGAACGTCAGATTGATATTCGCCACCAGACTTCCAAGCACATGGATCAGTTCTGCGGCCAGTCGTTCGACTACATCATCACCGTCTGCGACCGGGTGCGGGAAAGCTGCCCGGTGTTCCCTGATGACCCGGAGCGGATTCACTGGAGCTTCCCCGATCCCTCCGCCATTGACGACCCCCAGGAGCGGTACAAGCAGTTTGAGGCCATTGCCCGCGAGCTAGTCACGCGCCTCCACTACCTCTTGATCTTCATCGAGCGAAAGCAGGCAGGACGATGAACCAACGAGTGCTTATCCTTTGCACGGCCAACTCCGCCCGCTCCCAGATGGCCGAAGGGCTGTTACGTGCGCTTGCAGCGGAGCAGTTCGAGGTCTACAGTGCCGGCGCCAAGCCGTCCACGGTCAACCCTTTGGCAATACAGGCGATGGACGAGCGGGGGATTGATATACGCTCGCATCGCTCGAAGCACCTGGACGAGTTTCGTGAGCAGCCCTTTGACTACGTGATCACCGTCTGCGACAACGCTGCGGAAGCCTGCCCGATCTTCCCCGGCCCGGCCCAGCGGATTCACTGGAGCTTCCCCGACCCCGCCGCGGTCGAAGGCGGCGAGGAAGCGCGTCTTGCCGCCTTCCGGCAGGTACGTGACGCGATAGAAACTCAGCTCCGGGCCTGGCTGGTGGGACAGGTAAACATCTCAGCCTGAATCAGCGGTGTCATGGCGCCTCCTGCTCAGGGCTTGACCTTCCAGTGACAGGAAGGTGTATGCTCACGGGGGTGAAGGAGGGTCAGCGATGCAGATCCGTGAGCTGGCGGCGCAGAGTGGCGTAGCGGCCAAAACGATCCGCTACTACGAGTCGGTTGGCCTGTTGCCATCGCCGGCGCGAGCGGCCAACAACTACCGGCAGTATCGAGCTACGGATGTCGAGCGCCTGCGCTTTATCGCCAGCGCCCGGAGCCTGGGCTTTGCGCTTACCGAGATTGCCGACATCCTCGCCGCCCGCGATCAGGGTATCGCACCCTGCGACCGGGTGCTGGAGACACTTGACGCCCAGCTCGCTACTATCGATCAGCACATCACCGACCTTCTCAAACTTCGTGAGGACTTGCACCGTCTCCGCACGCAAGGAGCGCAACTGCCGCGTGACGATGTTACCGGCGTCGCTTGCGTCTGTGCGCTCGTCACAACCTACCGTGCGAACGGTGCTGCCTCATCGCATCGTGAGGAGGACACGCTGGATGAGCACCTGTTGTGATTCGGATACGGAAAGCCAGTCTTGTGCGCCCACAGCTCCCGCTGGAAGCGAGGACACGCGGCGTTGCCCGGCCTGTGAAAGTGAGGGCAAGACCGTAGCAGTACAGACGGTGCGGGCACTGGTGGCGGTGAGCTTGCGGGAGGTGCGCGGGCAGCACTACCGCTTCTGCACCACATCGAGCTGCGCCGTCGTGTACTACGACACTGACACGGGTGCATCCTTTACCCGCGATCAGCTCCGCGAGCGTGTCTACCAGAAAGAGCCGGGGGGCGATGACCTCCTGATTTGCTACTGCTTCCGGCACACGGTTGGTGCGGTGCAGGGCGGCAACCAGGAACGCCGCGAAGCGATCCTCGCTGACATTACCGCTGGCATCCAGGCTGACCAATGCGCGTGTGACCTACGGAACCCGCAAGGCTCCTGCTGCCTGGGAAACGTGCGACGCTTGATGAGGCTTGGTCAGACCGGGTAGTGCGAAACCACGCTCCCTACGTTATGAAACTATCCATAACGTAGGGAGCATCTAGGAGAGCCATACAATGAAAATGTGTTAAAGGTAACGCTGATTTCCATTCACCCTCGTCAGGGCATCCTTCTCGGCATACATCCTGCTGCCCCTCCTTTTCTCAACCATCCCTTACGGCACATACGAACCTGGGGCGCCCTATGGATGCTGCTGCTATTCCATGTCACCTTGTTTGCCCGGTAACGGGACACGCCTTCTCCCCCCAGACGTACCGCCTCCAACACTTTCAGCAGCATCTTTTCGTCTGGGTGTGGTGCCCCTGCTGCGACTCCAGTCATCGCCCCACAAGTGACCCTTGCTTCGATTCTGGCTCTCCCCAGGTGCATTGCTTTGAGCTATCGGTTCAAGACACGCTCCCCCTTGCCGCTCGCGCTGTTGGCGAAGCTACGCCCGACAGCTCCTCAGATGCGAGAAATCAGCCCCCCTCCTTGTAGTGACGCTTAACCGTCCGAAGCAGATGGTCAAGGTCAACTGGCTTGCGGAGATGCTGCGCTACCTCCAGCCGTGGCGCCCCGCGAACCAACTCTGCGTTCGCGGAAATCGTAATCACCGGGATAGCTGCCAACTCCGGGTCGAGCTGCTGGGCGGCGCGGAACTCCCAGCCATTCATTACCGGCATCATCAGGTCGAGCAGAATCAAGCCCGGCTTTGGCGCGGCCTGAAGATAGGCGAGGGCTTCATAGCCATTTGCTGCGGTATCTACAGCGTATCCTTCATCACAGAGCACTTCGCTCAGTACATCACGAATGGCCGCGTCATCATCGACAATGAGAACAGACATCACACCCTCCACCCTGTTCCCCGGTGGCCTGCCGCATTGTGCTGCGCGAAACGTGCCAGCAGCACCAAAAGCGAAACTGGCGCAAGGTCAATCGTGACCATGCGCCAGAGGTTGTCGCTCCTGTCAGCGGTGACACTTAGGAATTGGCTTCGGGCTTCGGCTTCCCGCGGGGCACCTTCGTTACTGGCTCCCCCTGCTTCAGTGTCGCTAGGGCAATCTGCGTCTCGTAGTCGAGCGCATCGGGGCCAGCAGAGGTTTCGATGTAGCGAAGCTGCCGGGCCTCGTCGGGGGCATCGTCCGGGCCGTAAATCTCCCCCTCTACCGACGAGGAGCCAGCGAGGCCGCCGAGGTAGTGGATGTTGAACTCGTATTCGTCTGGGTCGTCCTCGTGGCCGTCGTTGTAGGCGATCACGTAAATATCTATCCGCTCCGCGGAGCGCCGGCCAGAGCCAGGGCGAGTAGTGTGCGCGTACACGTTCGCCTTCTTCTCGCGCACGTAGGCTACGGCCTCGTCATAGGTCATCACTGCCACCTGGCACCCCCTTCTGTTCCTCCGCCGCCTACATCTCGTCGCTTTCACCGCCGGCGCTGATCGTCGTCGTCAGCCGGCCTACCCGCACCAGGCCGTCGATCAGCTCGCGCAGCAGCTCCGCCACGGTCATCCCTTCCGGCCAGGTGCCGCTCTGGGCAGCGTGGCGGGCGACGGCGCCGAAGATCGCCGCGTAGAACTGATCCGAGGCGTCGCCCATCGCACCGCCCCGATCAAGCTGGTGCTTTTCCCAGCCGTCGGTATCAGCGCCTTGAATAAGCGCCACAACCGCCTGGGTGTACAGGTCGTTGCCAAAGAACTGCGCTGACGGCCCGGTGACGGTGATGTGCAGATCGCCGTCGTGCATTTCAAATGACTTGCTCATGGCTCCGTTCCTGGGCTATTCCTATGATTCAGGTCGTAAAAGCACGATTTCATCCTCAAACCACTCTAAATCTATTGTTACATACGCGGTGCCGTCTACGATTTCCATGCGTGACGCCTTGAACGTGTAATGCTTCCTGATGTATTCTGGCTGAGGAACGGTGATGAAGTGAAACTTGTCCATGAAAGCCTTATCCAAAGCCTCAAAGAGCCGCGTTGCCTGATCTGAGCCTTCGGCTGCTTCTATCAATTGAGAGAGCATGTCACTCGTTAATACGACGCGCAAACTGAAGGTTTCGGGAATACCCTCGATTGGGATTATTGGTTGCATCGCTCTCGCTCCTTATGTAGAAAAGCCGGCCTGGGTGTGATGAAGTATACCAGAACGGGGGTGCTATGCGCTTTCGTTCCCGCATTTCATTGCCGATAGGTTGGCGTGGCCTCCTGCCGTGTGGCCTCATGTTGTAGCAGCGCCGCGAGCTACATGCCAGCCCGCGGCGCCAGGGAAGGAAGAGCTATGAAGGCACGGCCGCCAGGGCGGAGCTACGGGGCCACGGCCTCCAGGGTAAGCCAGCCATCAAACGACTTGTCGGCGCTCGTGAGCGCAACCCCCCTCACCCGCCACCGCTTCCCCCGTACAGTGATGAAATCGCCCGTGACGGGGCGCACTCGTGTATGCCAGCGCAGCCAGCCCGTTGTTGTCTCGCCGGGGTTCACCCCTGTGCCAGTGTACTTAAACTCGTCGTGCAGCAGCTCCCAGGCGTAGTATTCAAGGTCGTGGCCGCGGCGTGCGAACGACTCCCACTTGTGACTACCCTTGCCAGTAGCTCCTTCGACGGAGAAATGTGCATCGTTCAGATGAGGGACGACGTTATCGCGGATATGAATACAGGCCGAAACGGTCGGCTCTTGCATCTTACCGTCTCTGCTGTCCCAATCCGCTTGCAGGATGATCCGCGAAACTTCAACCTGCCAGCCCGCAAACTGAAGGGTATCCCCGACGCGAGGGATGATTGGGAGCCATACAAACCAATCGCCCGACCCCTCCGCGTTGCGCTCGACGGCTTGTTCGCCCATTAGCATCGCGTTCAAGCCGTCCAGAAAGAAGTCGGGATGTCGAACCGAGAGATTGTTTCTGGGCTTCAGGTCGCTTCCCTCGTGGGCTGGGTAGGCGATGATCTGGCAGAGATACCATTGGCGTTGGGTGGCGCGATCAGGCGGCTGTGTCACTGTGTCATCCTCTTTCCGTGCTATCTATGACGATGTTGGAAAGTATCGCACTATGCCATGTGTGCAACAATTCTTGTAGCTGGCAGTAATTCACTGGAGCTAACGATAAAGGTAAGGGTGGCCGTTCGGCGTTGAGGATTGATAAGCCAGATAAGGCGCGTTTGCGCCTGCATCAATATATCGTCGTCTGGATCATCAGGCACATCTACTAAGGTAAGAAGCTGAGACGTTGCCCGCATCGCAATGCAAAACGTAACACCTTTATGATGGTAGGGCTTACAGGTAACGCTTAAATGATGCGTGGGCAGGGGTGTTCCATCGTCGTCGATGCAACTCACGGTCAATACCCACCCGGCATAACGTAGCTCGATAGCCTCATCCATCAACGTGTCTCCCTGCATCGTGTTCTTGCTACGTGTCGTCAGGACGGCTCGCCTGTTCCTCCGCAGCCGTCAGCGCGGCCTCGGTGGTGTGTAGCTCATGGTGTGCTGCCGCCCACGGGGCAATCTCGCTCGCCGGCGCGACGCGACCGCAGTAGCGGCAGTAGACCAGGCTGGTGTCTTTCTCTCGGCTCTGGGGTTTGTTTGGGTGATGCAGGCCGCGCTTCTCGCAGATCGGACACGGTACGCCGCGCAGCTCCAGGGCGGGCGGTGCAGCCTGCTCGACGAGATCCCCCACGTCGGCGCCTATCCTGTCACCTGTGACAGATACGGATTGAGATCGCCGGCGGCGGCTCTCGCGCTGGGCCTGGGCCAATGGCGAGGGGTTTGCGTCCTGGGGGCGTCCCCGCTTCGGCGGCGTGAATGTCTCCAGCTCTTCCCGGTCGATCAGCCAGTAACGGCGCTTTTCCCCCATCCCCTTCTGCTGGGTTCTCTTCAACGTGCCGTTTTTGCACCAGACAAAGACGGTATGGCGGCTCGGTGGCCGCTCCTGATTTCCGCGTCGCACTGTCACTCCGCGCTGGCGCAGAAACTCCGCCGCCTCGTCGATGGTCAGCCACTCCGCCATATCGCCCCCAGGTGCCGCCCTGGCGATCACCGGGGCGAGCTGTCTTGATCGTCACCGTCCTTCGGCGGCAGCTTAATCATAACCGTATCGACGTGACCCGTGCGCTCACGCAGCCCTCGGTGCAGCTCGGCTTGCCGCTCACGCATCTGAAGCCTGGGGCGGGCGGGCCGGGCCAGCGGATCAGGATCGGGTGCCGGCGCGGCGGGCGGCTGCTCCTTGTTCTGGTGCGTCAGCCTGCGATAGTTCCCGTTGACCATCGACACCCACGCGGCGATGCAGAGGCCAATGATCGCGGCCGTCACGAGGACGAGAAGAAGAAGTTGCCAGCTCATACTACCCTCATAGTAGCCGGCGTTCGAGCCGGCAGATCGTCAGATCAGAGGTTCCTGTAGGCCGTATAGCTGGGCGCAAGCTGCATCCAGACCTCATAGCGGTCGCCCTCGCCCTCGTCGCCGGCGCGGCGCACTAGCACCTCCTCGCGGCCTTGCTCGTAGACACCGTTGCCCTGGTGCAGACGCTCCAGCCAGGCGCAAGCCGCGGCTTCAGCGTCGGCGGCATAGATGCGTTCCCACTCGGCGCTTTCGTCGCCGGCCTCGCGTGCCTCCCAGGCCGGCGGGCAGACATGCGGGAAGAGCTGGGCCAGGGTCGGGCTGCTCGGCAAGGTGGCCCCGCAGCTAGGGCAGGTAGGCAGGCTCATGATCGGCTCCCGGTAATCGGCTTCAGGTAGGCGGCTTCTGGGTCAATGGCTTCCTTGCCTTCGCGCAGCCGACGCAGGGCGATCACTGCTTGCGCTTCAGGCAGCATCAGCAGTTCATGCACGGTTGGGTTGCGGCCTCGCGCTCGCCAGTTCTCTCGCTTCTCACGCAAGTGCGCCGCTGAGTACGGCCGCTCGTTGTGGGGGTCGTCGATGTAGTAGGCAAGCCGGCCCGTGCTGGCGTCGAGGGCGAAGGTGATCACTGGCTCTGCCTGGCCGCGGTGGCTGATCACAGAGCGCCAGGCGGCCAGGCATTGCTCTACCAGATACTCGGCTCGTATGCGCTGCTTCGGGGTCACGATCCGCCCCCCTCTGCATCACGCCCTGCCAGGCCCAGACGCCGCCGGTGGGCGAAAATCCAGGCCACAGCACCCTCTACAGCGCGAGTATCCGCCGGCTGGCTGCCGGCTTTGGCCTCGTTCACCACTGCCCAGGCAAAGGCGCACACAACCGGGTAGAAAGCTGCCTGCCGGGCCGGGGTGTTCTCGGTGACTGGGAGTGCGCTACGCACGTCGTTGAGCGCGAAGCGGGCGCGGGTGAAGGCGTAGCTGCTTGCACGATGCTCGACCTCAATTCTGCCGCCGCCCATTTCCAGCTCGTGCCCCTCCTCCTCGTACAGCAGTGCCCCGTTCTGCTTCGGTAGCACTTGATACTGCCGATGCGTCCACCAGGGGCCGCGCTCCAGCTCCAGGCGCAGCGCCATCCTGGCGGCACAGTGGGGGCACGTCGGCCAGGCAGCGGCGTCGCGCAGCAGATCAGCGCGGGCAGCCTCCTGGATCACACCGCAAACGCTGATGCAGGCCCACATCCAGCTCTCGCGGGTGGCATCGGCCTTCAGCGTGGCCGTGAGGTTGTCGGTAGATGTGGGCTGCATACGTGTTCCCTGTCGTGGTGAAGCTACGAACGGCGCCGGGGCTTCCTGGCGGTGCGGTACTGGCCGCGTTGAGCTGGCGCTGCGGCGCGGCGAACCAGCAGCGAGTAGGGGCGAACACGCCCGATCTTCAGCAGGCCGGGGCGGAAAAGCGAGCTACGGATGATCGCGGCAGCACGCTCCTCGCAGTAGGTATTGGCGCCCCAGAGGCTTGCCCAGCCGCCGCCCTCGCCGTACCAGCAGCGGGCCACGGTGCCCCGCTCCCGCCAGTCTGCGAAGAGGAAGAAGCGCCGGGGGGCGGTCGTTGTAGGCGTAGCGTGCCTATTCGACATGATCAACTCCGCTCGTCAGAACGCACAAGGAAGCCCAGGGCCGCGACGATCTGGGAGGGCGTCAGCATCTCGACGCGCTGGCCGTCGCTGGGACTCCAGGCCCAATCCTCCAGGGTCGTGTACCAGCTATCTTCAGCCTGCTCGCACGGGTAGGTGCCAAGTAGGCGCCGCTCCCCCACGACGAAGGGAACGCTAATCGTGATCACCTCGCCGGCGTCGAGCTTTGCCCGAAGCGCCGCCTGCACCGCCTCCGGCGTCGTGCCATGCACGAGGAAGGGGCCACGCCACACCGCCCGCCAGAGCCGGGCGATCACCTGATGCTCGCGGCTGCCGGGAAAGATGGAATGAGTGGCAAGGTAGCGGCGGTGCGCCGCTCGGAGCTGCCGCCAGCCCTCCATTGTCGGCTGCGCGTCGAAGGCGGCCAGCTTCGCCTCAATGCTGTCGAGCTTGGCGCTGATGCGCTCGTCGAGCTTCCGAAAACGCTCCTGAAGGCTGGTAGTCATGCTGGCCGTTCCTGTCAGATGTGACGCTACTCAATGTCACGTCTTGACAAAATATACGTTATAACTTATAATTTGTCAAGAGACGAAAAGACATGGCGGCCACTGTGGACAACCCCACACCAGGAGCAGCCACCTACTACTACGAGGACACCTATGCTGAATCTGGTGCTTTGGGGAGCGGTCGCTGCCGTCGCTGTGCTGTTCGTCGCCGCTGTCTATGGCCGTCGCGGCGGCAACACCGGCATCCAAGAGTGGATGCTGCGCGTGGAGGGGCTGACCGGCTTGTGCAGCGACTATCTGGAGCTGATCGAGCAAATGGATGAGCCGGGGCACGACATGGATACCCTGCGCTATCTGGACGGACAGCGCCAGGTGACGCACAATCAGATTCTCGAAGCCCTGGGGCTGGATCGCTCCTATCCGCTCGACATGCACGCCTTCGCCCGCCGCTACCTGAAATGAAGGGGTAACAATGGACACGCAGACCACACAGACCCAGGAGTGGGTTCGCACGCACACGGTTGAGGGCCGGATCGTCGGGGAGTTCACCAGCACCGAGGGCGGCACGCCGCGCCAGATGGCTGTCATCATGACCGTGAACGGCCCGGAGCTGGCGCCCCGCGACACGCTGATCCCGCTGGATGCCGACTACGTGATCGCCAGCCTGTCGCACCGCTTCGAGGATCTAATCGAGGCCGCCGAGCGGGCCGGCTACCAGCCGGAGGCGATCCGCGCCGCCGTGGAGAAGGCGCTGGAGCGGCACGCCAAAGCCTAGCGGTCGCCACTGGCGAAGAACAAGCTATGCCTACCGAGCCTGCCACCACCACGGCGACGAACCAGCACCGCCTCACCCGCGAGACGGTGCTGGCCGCCCTGGGCGCACAGTTCGAGCAGGGAGCGGAAGAGCTGCACGAGCGTATTCACGGCACGGCAAAGGGTGATGATGCCAGCTACGACGCCCTCAGCACCGAGCTACGCGGTCTGGAGGCCGACGGCATCGCAACCCGGCGCTCTATTGGGTCGGGAATGACCCTCTGGCGGCTGGTCGCTGTCTCTGCGCCCGCCACCGTGCGCCGTCGCCTTGTCTAACAGCAGCACGAAGCGGAAGAGCCTGGCGCCCGCCGGGTTGGGAAGAGAGGCCACAATGCAGCAGACACTCGACGAGCGCCGCGCCGCTCTGGCCCGTCGCCGCGCCTCTTTGAAGGAAACTCAGGCCGAGCTGGAGCGCGAGGCCCGCGCCCTGGCCTACGACGAGCGGGCGCTGGCCGAGGCGGAACACGAGGCCCACGCGCTTGCCCTGGCCCCCTACGCCGCTGCCCTGCTGGCCCTGGCGCCGGAGCATAGCCCTCGTGGCCGCGGCCACGCTTGTAGCGACGAGCGCCCCGACGGCGAGGAGGGTGAGTGTCTGCGCTGCGCGTTGCTCCAGCTCCGCAGCGAGGGCACCCTGCCCTACGGTGTGTGGCTCCACTTGGGCCTGGAGCTGCGCCAGCGACGCGAGGATGAGCCGTACTAAGCTGCCAGGGCGCCGGATCGGCGCCCTGGCTCACCAGGCTGGCGCACAACGATGCTCACCGATGCCTACTGCGACTACTGCCGCTCGAAGATGCCGGATAGCCTTGTAGAGAAAATCCGGCACATGCAGCAGCACGTTCAAGATGGGCTATGTAGCCCCTACGAGGGCCAATATCACCCAAGCAACAAGGGGCAGCTTGTTAAGTATATTGTTTCTGCGCTCCGACGCCACGAGCGTTCATCAAAATTAGGTCTGAGCGTTAGCGCAAACATTACAGCCCAAGAATTAAGCGACATCCTAAACATGCTTCAATGGTATTTTATTGATGATGAAAGAGAAAGTGTAGCCCAATAATGCAGCTTGATTTCACAGACGATGTGCGCGGGGTCGTCGTCGGCGGCGACGGTATCAGGGTGGAGTATTGGAGCCGCGACGGCCGCACCTTTATCGACCGTCAGTTCTTCACGCCCGGTGCCACGCTCGACGACGAGGCCGAAGCCTGGATCAGAGACAATCATCCTGCATGGTACGCTGTGGGCGTTGATATACGGGTGTTTGACCAGCCGAGGGCGCAGCAATGAGCGGCAGCTATCGAGAGGAGCAGGATCGGCTGGATCGGACGCGGCAGGAGTGGAACGGGGCGCTGAACCAGGCCGCACGCGGCTCCGCTCTGAGCCGGCTGATCGGCACCGAGGCCACGGTGAACGCCACAAGCGAGCGCGGCATTATCAAAGCGATGAACCGCGCCACCGGCGAGATAACGCTGGAGATCGCCGGCCAGGAGCGCGTGTACCGGGGCGTCGAGCTGACCCTGCACGGCCTGGGCTAGTTTCTTATCTGTCACCTGTGACTGTATAGAAACAGCGCGAGCGATGCCCGTGGCAGCCCACAGATTTGCGACATTTGCGACACTCTCACGACATGGCGAAGCGCGTTAGAAACCCCTATTTGCAGGCTGCCCGGCACGCCCGCTTCGGCGGCATCCCGCACGCCGAAATGCGCGAACTCCTCGAAACCGCTGCCGGCCCGGACGAAATGCACGCGCTCATCGAACGCTTCATGCTGGCCCGCGATAGGCTTGTGGCTCAATACGCCTGGGCCATCCCCAACGGTGCCGCGCTTCGTGCCCTTGCCATCGTCGCCCCACTCGTCGAAATCGGCGCAGGAAACGGCTACTGGAGCCACCTGCTGCGGCAAATGGGTGTAGACATCCTGGCCTACGACATCAACCCGCCGGTTGACCAGGGGCACACCAATGAATATGCCCGCAACAGCCTGGCCGTTGGGCGCATGTGGACAGAGGTTCTACCCGGAGGGCCAGAGCAGGCCGCGCTGCACGCCGATAGGACGCTCTTTCTCTGCTGGCCGCCGTCCTACGACTCGATGGGCTACGACACTCTGAGCGCCTACAGGAGCGCCGGCGGCCGTCTGCTGGCCTATGTGGGCGACTTCACTCCCGCTTGCGGTGATGAGGCGTTCCGCGAGGCGCTACAGCGTGATTGGCGCCTCCTGACGGGCCGGAACATCCCCAAATGGTTCGGCATGAAAGACACGCTGACCTTCTGGCAGCCGAAAGCAGGCTAACCGATGGGGCGAGGCAGACACTCCTACCCGAAACGCTGGTGCCGGTGTGCGAGCTGCGGCTGGCGAGGCCGCCGCTCGACCTACTGGACTCGGCACCCCTGCCCCCGCTGCGGCGGCTCCCAGGTTGCGCCTGAGAGCGAGCTGGAGCCGGTGGGCCAAGCCACCCCGGCAACAACGAATAGCGCAGCAGAGCACCCTGAAAGCGAGGGAACGCGATGATCTTCAATGCCATAGACACCCCTGCCAGCCCTGAGTTGATCGACCCTGCCGACTACCGCTTCTTCCTCGTCACCGGGAGCATCCAGCTCGACGAGGCCCGTGTGCTGCCGATCCTCACCGGCGCCCACGCCCGGCGCGACGATCTGCCCGACGGCGAGGCCGGAGCCACGGAGATCGCGGCCCGCCTGCTGCGCCAGGCCGCCCTAGAGGCCCGCGGCGAGACTGAGGCGACCCAGGAGAGCGTGGCTGCCCCTGCGGCCATCTGGCGCGAGCTGCGCGTGCTGGAGCTGCCCCGACCCAAAGCTGTCACCACTGACTAGGAAGCCAGCCGGAGCGTCAGGCCCGGACATGCAGAGAGCGCGGGGAGCATCATCGCTTCCCGCGCTCTCTGCTTCTGATCAGCAGCTACCCGGCCCTGCGTGCAGGCATCTCCGACGGGTCGAGGTCGTCGCCGTCCTCATCAGTATAGTGAAGCAGCACTTGTCCATCGAGCGGGTTCAAAATACGCTCTTTGCTTGGATCGCGTGGGTGCGGGAAGCGTTCTCCATAAGGCGCACAAGCCTCTCGCAGCTTCTTCCGCAACCGAATTGCATCTTTTTGACTTTCACAAAATATCTGAATTGTCGGTATAGGTGTCTCTGAGTTATTAGCCAATTCCAGCCACGGCGTATGTTCGTAGTAATGAGGGTTGTGGCTGGTAATCGCAGTATCAATAATCGTTTTTCGCACCGGCTCGCTTATCCCCCGGCAGTTGATAATCAGCCAAGTTGTAAACATTATCGGGCCTCTCCTTGCTCTACTTGCATCTGGCCGCTATCAGTTCTCTCCGTACCCATGACTGATCTCAGGGCCGTAGTATACCATCAACGGAAGAGCAACGACACGGCTTTTACAGCGTCACAAAGCCACGTAACAAAACACGTAGCCTAAGACGGCTACCCAGCAATAGGAGTTTTCGCAAATAATTCCTAGTGTCGGTCGGTACTTTTAGCTGGTGATTCCTTCGAGGCAAAATGGTAAAATTGATCACTACACAAAACGACCCCCGCGCCAACGGGAGTCGCTTTGCCAGTAGCCAGTAGGCCGCTGTAGAATTGATGGTCGTAACACCCATCAGTATACAGCATTTCCCCTCCCCGCGCCTCCCCTACTTCTGTACCCCCTTGCAGCCGTACAGGTTTCGTGTGGTCGGCTCCTACTGGCAGTTCGTCGCCGGGGCAACTGGCGATGCCTGGTATTACCTGGCGTCTTGTATCCCCCTGCATCCCCCCATTTTCCTCAGTAGGAGCCTCATCGTGCCGCTCGATCCCGTCTCCGTTCTCGCCCTCGGCGTCGCCCTCGTCCTCGTCCAACTCCTCCTCGCGCTCGTCCAACTCATTCGGGAAGTGTACGCCTTCGGGCAGCAGACAGGCTTTTGGCGGCGACTCCGCCAGGGCCGCCGCAAGCGCCTCCCGCGCCGTCCCACGCGGTAGCATCAACGGCGTCTGAACAGGCGAGCCGCGGGAAGGGGCGCGGCTCGCCTCCACACACAGGAACAGCCCGGCAGCTATGCGATCAGGGCCAGCTTCGGCTTGCCTTCAAACACCCCCAGCTCGATCCGATTGATTGCGTCGTCGAGGGCGGCCAGCTCATCAGCGGTCAGCCGCGCAGCAAGGGCTGGGCGCAGCGTGTCGCGGTAGGCATCGGCCCACAATACAGCTTCGACTTCAACGGGCAAGGTGAACGCTTTGACCTCATTGGCGTGTGTCATCCGGCACCTCCGACACTCTGTAGATTACGAACCCTACTCATATACCGCGCACGCGCTGGAAAGGATACGAAAGCCATACGTGTCATCTGTGACGCAGAGAAAACACAAAGCGCGGGGAGCATCATTGCCCCCCGCGCTCTTCGCTGCTGGCCGGCTGCTACACAGACACCGGCTTCGGCTGCTTCAGGCCCAGGACGGTGCAGAGCGCATCACGGAGCGGCGCCGTCATCAGGCTATTGCCCATCGCCAGGCGCCACTCACCGCCGTACACGTCGGCCGCCTCCTCGTGCGTCTGGGGGAAGGCCCGGTCGAGATCGCCGGTAGTAACCAGGCTCGTGACGGCCACCCAGGTATCCGGGGCCAGCTCGTCCCTGAACACGCCCAGGACGATCCGCGCCAGCATCAGGCGCAGCGGCAGGTTCGCCATCTGCTCCTCGTTGGGGGGCAGCGGCGGCTCAATGCCGACGGGGTTGCTGTCGAGGATCGCCCAGGGCCGGCGCGGCTCGTCGAGGAGATCGAACGTCACCCAGCCCCACGCCGCGGCATCCTCCAGCGGCGTCTGCTCCGCCAGGCCGACCTTCACGCGCCCTGTCCAGACGCTCCGAAAGCCCCAATGGGTGATCATCGGAAACGCCTCGCGGAAGTGGAGGCCGTGCCAGAAATCCCAGGCCGTCGCGGTCTTATGCGCGGCCTCCGCCACCACCTTGCCGCCGTGCCACAGCCGGGCCTTCCCTGGCTGCCACTCGATCCCCGTGCCGGTGGCCTCGCTGTAGACGTGGCCCATTCCGATGCGCTCGCTCATAGCGTTCTATGCCTCACTTCTTCCCAATTGACTCGAATACCCGTGCCAGCCGGCGGCCTACGGCCTGCGGCATCTCGCTCAGGTCGTTGATCTGCACCCAGCTCCCTGCCCCGTACATCTCTGACAGCTTTGCCTGCTGCTCAGGGCGGGGCTGCCCCAGAAAGACGCAGAACGTCACAATGCCTTGCTTCCTGGCCTCGGCAAGCTGCTGCACCGTCGCGTCATGGTCGCCCATATCGCCATCCATCAGCGAGATGATCAGCTTGTTCTTCTCAGGCCGGGCGACGAGCGACGTAGCCGCCAGGGCCATCGTCGGGGCCGTTTCAGCGTTACCGCCTCCACAGCCGTTATCCATCGTTGCCATCATCGCCATACGGGCCGGATCGCGCTTCTCATCCTCCATCGACTTGAAGATCGCCGCCCGGTTCGCGTGGCCGCGCAGCTCGTAGGGCATATCAAGCTGCTCGAAGGTCGAACCTAAGATGCTGGCTGCATTGTAGACCTTCCCGCCGGTAATGTGAGCGACCATGCTGTAGCTGAAATCCAGCGTGACGCTCACCGCCATGCTGGTAGCAGGCATTTCCTTCACCTGCTGCCGTACCTCGTCAACCCCGCGCACCGCGGCCACGAGGCGCCGCTGGTCGAGCTTCCCGCTGGTTTGGAAGCGCACGCGCTGGTCACTCTGGGCGCGGATCGCCTGAAGCTGACGCGCCAGCTTCCCGCTCACCTGGCGGTGCAGCTCCTCCTGTCCTTCCAGGGTACGCATGTGCGCCGCGTTGGTCGTGCGTGGCTGAAGAACATCGACGTAGCTGGCCCTACCATCAGGCGTGCGATAGGGCTGCTGCACTCGCGGCTCGTCAGTAAGCCGCCGGTGCAGCCTCTTCCCCAGCGTGTCGTAGTTCGCCTGCCGGCGCACCTGGCTGGCGATCACCTGCGCGGCCTCTCGGTCAGCCGTCTTCAGAGCTGCATCCAGCTCGTCGTCCGAGAAGGGGTTGATCGGGTCGAACAGCTCGCCCGAAATAGCCGTCGGGGCGCTGCCGGTATCGCCGCCGTCACCGTCGCCACCCAGGTGATCGCTGCCTTCGCCCATCTCAGGCTCCAGCATCGCATCGGGGTTGGTTTGCGGCTCTGGCTCCCGCTGCGGCCTCTGCTGCCGGCCGGCGCTGTTGGCGCCGTCGGCCTCGCCGTCGCCGGCCTGGCCGCTCTCGCCGTCGGCGTCGCCCTCGTCGCCTTCGTCGCCCTCATCACCCCAGCCGTCGGCGTCGCCCTCGTCGCCCTCGTCACCCCAGCTACCGCCGTCGGCATCGCCGTCGGCGTCGCCGTCGTCGCCGGCCGCGTCCTGGCTGCCCTGGCCGCCCTGGCTACGGCTCTGCTGGCCGCCCCGCTGGCCGCCCTGGCTCCGGCTCTGCTGGCCGCCCTGGCTGCTGCCGGAGCTGCCGCCCTGGCCGCCCTCATTACCGTCGCCTTCGTCGCCCTGGGAGCCTCCAGCGCCGCCGGAGCTGCCACCCTGGGCACCTTCGCCGTCCTCGTCGCCTTCGTCGCCCTGGGAGCCTCCAGCGCCGCCGGAGCCGCTTTCCTGGCCGCTCTCCTCGTCGCCGTCGCCCCCGGAGCCGCCGCCCTCGCTGTCCTCATCGTCAGAGGCGGTTTTCTGGCCCTTGCGCCAGCCCTTCCCGCGGCCGTTCGGCTCGTCGCCGTCGGCATCGCCGTCGCCCCCGGCGCCGCCGTCCTGGGTGTCGCCCTGAGCGCCGCCGGAGCTGCCGGAGCTGCCTGAGCCGCCCCCAGAGCCGCCGTCCTGGCCGTCGCCGCTCTCCTCACCCTGGCTGCCGCCGGAGCTGCCGCCCTGGCCGCCAGAGCCGCCCCCAGAGCCGCCGTCCTGGCCGTCGCCGCTCTCCTCACCCTGGCTGCCGCCGGAGCTGCCGCCCTGGCCGCCAGAGCCGCCTTCCTGGCCCTCCTCGTCCTCACCTCCGCCGCCGGCACCCTCGCCATCACCGGCGCCCTCGTCGCCCTGCTCACCACCAGCGTTGCCGCCCTGCGGATCGCCCTGGTCGTCATCAGAGCCGCCGGCGTTGTCGCCCTGGCCGCTGTCATCGTCAGAGGCGGTTTTCTGGCCTTTGCGCCAGCCCTTCCCGCGGCCGTTCGGCTCGTCATCGTTACCGCCCTGGCCGCCCTGCTCGCCACCCTGCTCGTCACCCTGGCTACTGCCAGAGCTGCCGCCCTCCCCACCCTGGCCGCCCTCACCGCTCTCCTCATCGCCCTCGCCGCCCTCGCCGCCTTCAGGCTGCTCTTGCGGCTTCGGCGCCCCGTTGACCGGCGCCTGGGGCTTTGGCTGCTGCGGCTGCTTCTGCTTCGGCGGCGTGGGGGGCTTGTTGCCGGTCTGCCCGCCGGGGGGCGTAACTTCGAGATTTTGCTGCTCTGGCGCGGGCGCATCGTAGACGCCAGCTTGTTCCATGCGCCGCACGATTTCCTTGCTGGCCTCCAGCGAATCCTCTTGCGAGCCGAGGGCACCGCGGAGCGCAATGGGGCGCAGCTCCTCGTAGAGAGCGCGGGCCTCCGGGGTCATCTTGTCGATAACCTCCTGGGGCACCCGGTAGTAGGGCAGCGTCGTATACAGCAGGGCGCCCATTACCTGATGCTGAACGGGGATGCCCTCTCCGACGGTGAAATCCCACTTGTCGCGGAGCCGGGCAGCAGCAGCGAGCGCCCCGGCCACACCGGGAAAACGGTCGCTCATATCCCGCTCCATGCGGCCATCCTCGACGATGTTGTAGACGCGGAGGATGTGCGCCCGGCCCTTGTCGATGCCCTCCACTGGCTCAGAGCTGGCCGCGATACCCTTCAGTTCAGCCCAATGATCCGGGTTGGTGGTCAGCTCGTGCCCAACCTCGTGATACATGATCGCCTTCGAGACGAGGAAGTTGCGGCGCGGGTCAGCCTCCTTGCCTAACGGATGCGGGTTCAGGTAGATGTTGCCCCGCATATCCGTCGCACCCGTGGGCACGCTCCTGTCGAACTTGACGGTGACAGGCTTCCCGGTGATCGCCTGTGCCAGCCGGGAGTAGTGCCGGGCCATCTCCTCGTTCTCCAGCGGCTCCTCGCCCGGCGCCAGGCTGCGCTTCAGCTCCTCGACCGTGAGCGGGCGCTGCTTCCCCTCGCGGTTCTTCCCCTGGCGGTTGTAACCGTTGCGGTCGTAGCCGTCGGCGTCGTAACCGAAGAGGTCAAAGCCTTCGCGGTTGTACCCCTGCCGGTTATACCCATTCCGGCCATACCCATTGCTGTCATAGCCGTCAGGGTCGCGCCCATGCTCGTCATAGCCCGCGTAGCGGAAGGCGGGATCATAGTCGGGCTGCGCCGGGTTGTAGACGACATACAGGGATTGCCGCCCCTGACTCCAAGTGTTTACCCTGCCGGTCATCAGCTCGCCAGCGTCGCCGGTGGCGTCGATAACAACGCCGTTCGGCGCCACCAGCACAGAGCTGCCCAGGTTCGAGCGATCTTTCTGGGCGAGCTTCGCAAAGTGATCACAGGCGTGGGACACGCCCCCGGTGAACTGCCCACAGTAGGGGCAGCGCAGCAGCACGCCGTTCCGCCGAGTCTTTGGGTCGCGGCTCAGGCGCAGAATATCGAGCCGCGCCCCGGACGCGAGCGGAAAGGGCGCCTGGCGCTTCTCGCTGGCGTCGCGCCCGATAGCGCGGCAGACCGCATCACTCGGCGGCTGCCGGCCATCGACGAGCGACGCCGGCGGCGTGAAGCTGGGCGGCCTGCCGGTGCTGATCACCTTCCGCACGACGACACGCCCTACCCTTACGTCCTTCGTCTCCCAGGTGTGCGCCATGCGCCGGCTGGGATCTTCGGGGTCATACAGGTAGCCGTCAGCCGGGTCGAACACCCAGCCGTTCGGGGCAATGCGGCGCCCATGCTCATCCGGGTCGCTCAGGCCATCGTTGACGCTGAAGCCCCAGCGATTGAAGCCGTTGGGGTCAATGCCAAACTGATCGTAGGTGGCCCGAATCATCTTGCCGGTTTTGGGTGAGCGCATCTTGCGCTTCTCGCCGTCCCGACCCTCGCCCTCAATGTTATAGCCGGTCGCGGTGTAGCCCTCGACGCTATAGCCGTTGAAGCCGAACCGCATCCCCTCGCTGTCGCGGCCGTCTTTGTAGATCCACCGCTGAATCTTGCCGCGGGTGATGCTGGTCAGCCCCTTCTGATTGAAGTACCAGGCGTCGAAGCCCTCGGCGTCGAAGCCCCCAGCGTTGTAGCCCTCGGCGTCGTAGCCGTCGGAGTAGAGGCCATTGGCATCAGGGGTGCCCGCCAGATGGACGCCGGCCGCGTCGTAGCCGGCCCGGTCGTACCCGTTGCGGTCGCGCCCATGCTCATCATAGCCGTCGCGGTCGTAGCCCTCGGCGTCGCGGCCTTGCAGATCAAAGCCGTAGAAGTCCAGCCCGTTCTCATCACGCCGCAGGGAATAGCCGCTCTCGTGCGTGCCGTCAAGGCGCATACCCTGGCGGGTGTAGCCGCGCCGGTTCGTCTCCTGCTTCGTCTTGGGATCGACGCGGAAACCCATCCCGTCGTACCCCTCTGCGTCCCTCCCGTTGGCGTCAAAGCCCTGTTTGTTGTAGCCGCGCCGGTTATAGCCCTTGCTGTTGAAGCCGCTGTCGTTGTAGCGTTCGGAGGGGCAGACGTGGCTGCCGTCTTTTGCCTGATACTGCTGGCATTTCGGGCACCGCTGCACGCCGCCAGCCTGGCAAATAGCACCCGCGTAGAACTGATACCTGTAGACATTCTCGCCGGCTCCGTTGCCCGCCTGAAGCATCTTGGCAATATCGCCGGAGGTGTGTACCTTGCTCGCCGCCTCTGCCCACCGCTGCAACTGCTGGGCGATCTGGCCGCCGGGTTGGATCTCCCGCTCCATGTTCGCGGCGTCAATCACACTTGGCGCAGCAACCAGCAGCGCCTCGGCTGCTGCTTTCGCCTCGTGCTCCAGCTCCGCCTTGCTCTTCGCAGGCGCACGAGGCGGCGTAGGGGCTGCTGGTGCCGCTGGGCGGGCTGTGGGGGCCGTCGGGGGCGGAGAGGCGATAGCCGGGCTGGCAGCTTCAGCGTCGGCTCTCGCGTGGGCGGCTGCCATCGCGGCCGTCGCAGCAGCACCTTCCGGCGCCCAGGTCAGCGAGCCGTCGGGGCCATGCACCGGCACCAGCTCAGGGGTAGGCGGCGAGGCGGCTACCAGCTCGCGCCCCGTGGGGTCAACGATAGCGGCCCCAGCACGCATCACGCTCGATACATCGGGCTTCGCCGTGGCGATCTGCCAGCCGCGGGCCTTCAGGGCGTCCTCGGCTTCAGCATCGGTGCAATACAGCTCCCAGACGTTGACATTGCCGCCGCGAAACCAGGGTTTGCGCGTGCCCCCCGGTATCCCTTTGACAAAATCCTTCATCTCCAGCCAGGAGCCGCCCCACACATAGCGGGTCGGGCCGCTGCCAACGCGGAAGGCAACGGCGTCGATCTTCCCCGGCTTCCCCTGCACCGCCACCATACGGGCAGCGGGGGGAGGGGCCACGGCCACCCCCCCGCTCGTCGACTCTTCGGCCAGCAGGCCCGGCCTGGGCGCCTGGCGGCCACGGGCAGGCATCGTGTCACCTGTGACCGCTACGGCGGGCGGAGCCGGCGGCGCTGCCGGCTCCCTGTCGTCGCCAACCCAGCCCCGCCGCTTAAACTCGTCGTAGATCGCGGCGTAGCCGCGCCGTGACGGCTTCTTCGGCAGGCCAGTCTCGCTATGTGTTGGGGGCGTGATTTTCGCCTTCTGCATCATAGCGAAGAGGGCGCGTGTCTTAGCATCGTTCGCCAGCTCTTCCGCAAAGCCCTTCGGGTTGCCGATGTGCTTCTCGTAGAGCGTTTCTAGCTCTGCGGGTATGACCCCGCTGCCGGCGCCCGCGGTGGCGCAGATGTGGGCGAAGAAGACTCCGCGGTTGCCATCGCACGACATAGCACGCTCCCCTAGTTGCTGCGAGCGGGTGCAGCGCCAGCGACGCGATCCGCGACATCCTGCCCGTCAGGGCCGAAACACGTCTCAAACATCGCCTGGAAGTCTGTCCACTGCTGCGGAAGATCCTGGCTGTTCTGGGCGCAGTAGATTTTTAGTGTCTCCAGCGCCATATCCCAGCCCTCCGTTTTGCCCACCAGCAGGAAGCGATTCAGCTCGCGGGCGCCAGGGGTGACGGTGCCACTCCCCAGCCCTTCCTGCTCCAGCTTGGTGCAGACCATCCCGAAGAAATCGACGGCGGCTCGCACTTCAACGGCGTGCGGCTTGATCGCCTGGATGTCCGGGTCAGTGCTGCGGTCGAAGAAGGCCGACGCACGAGCGCACTGCTCCTCCGGGGAGGGCCGGTCAAGCCGGAAGGTCATCGAGCGGGCGAGCGGAGCGCCGCCCGGCCGGTCAGGGTCGTTCTCCATGCCGGGGTTCCACGTCGTAAACAGCACCGACGAGGGATGCACCGGGATGGAAATTACACCGCCCTCTGGCGAGGGGATGCGGATCGTGCGCGGCGGCTCCATAGCCGATTGCAGCGCCGTCAGCAGCTTCGGGCTACGCACCACCTCGTTGAGCGCCACCACGCCGCCCATAGCGAGCATCTGCCCGACGGGGCCGAGGCGCACGACGGTGCGCCCGTTCTCAATCGCGGTGCCGCCAATGAGATCCGTCGGGTCGGTCGTCGGGTCGATCTCGCGCTCGAAGTAGGGCATCCCCTGGCGCTCAGTGCCGTCGCGGTCAACGGTGATCACCGAGGCCGCGAACTGGCGGGCCAGCTCGTTCTTGCCGGAGCCAGGAGGCCCATAGAGGCCGAACGCGCCCAGGTTGCCGGCGGCGTCGTCGCCCATCTTGGCACCCATGTGCAGCACGGTGCCAATCGTGCGGGTGATCTTCCGGGCCTGCTCGTTCAGCGAGTAGTTCTTGCTGACCTTCGGGATCAGCTCGTTCAGGTCAACCTCGCCTGTGTTCGCGGGCCGCGCCCAAGCCGGCACCGCGCTCATCGTGGGGTCGGAGGCTGGGCGCCGCACCTTCGCTACCAGGCGCTCCTGCTCGGTGCGCTCCGCTTCCGGCGTCACCGGGCGGCCGACAGGGGACGGCAGCTTCGGCTCTGGGGCGGGCGCGGGGGCCGCTTCAGCCGCGGGGGCCGGCTCCGGGGCGGGCGCCACCGGGGCAGGCGTCGGCCCGCCAGCCATCACGCCGGCCAGCCGCTCCAGAATCGCCATCGTGCGCTTCTCCGCGGCCTCCTGGGACTCGACGACTTTTGCCAGCAGCGCGGCCATCGCCGGATCGCTGGCCGTCGGCGCCGGGGCCGGAGCGGGGGCAGGCGCTTCCCCGTCAGCGGTGACAGGGGCGGGCGAAGCAGCAGCAGCGCGATTCAGCGCCGCCGCCAGGTCGTCGGCGTTCAGGTTCAGGTTGACCTGGGGGGCGGCCACGTCTACCTGCGCCGTCACGTTGGGCGCCTCGACGCTGACATTGGCCGTCGCCTCAACCCGCTCGATGGTGATTTGCGGCGCGGCCACGTCGAGCTGCGCCTGCGCCGTCACCGCTACCCCGTCAACGGTGACATTAGGGGCTTCAACCGCCACGTTGGGCGCCTCGACGGCGACAACGGGCGAGTCCACCTGCACGTTCACGTTCACCGGGCCGGCGCTGGGTGCCGCCTCCGGCGCGGGGGCCGGCTCCGCCTTTGGCCCCTGCCCGGCCAGGCCGATTTTCGTCCGTATGTCCCTACGAACACAGGCGACGCAGCCGGCTTCGCCCATGAACTTGCCGCACGTCGGGCACTTCTTCGCCCCCAGGCTCCCGCCCAGCTTCAGGGCGTTCGGGTCATTCAGGGCGTGCGAGAGGCTGATGTAGGCGCCGTCGGCAACCGCCACGGCTGTGCCGCTGCCACCTTGCATATTCAGCAGATCCGTCGCCAGCGCCGCGTCAAAGGGGTTCGCCGGGTGCATCGCCCGGTAGGCCATCACTGCGGCCATCTGCGCCGACGAGGCGTTGGGGGTGCCATCCACGTCAGCGGCCGTGCCCGTCGCCGGGTCAAAGACGGCGGCAAGGTGGCCGTCAGCGTCGAACACCTCCACCTTGCCATTCTTCTCGTACACAGAGCCGGTACGCAGCAGCTCGGCGGCGCCCACGAGGGTGCGGCCCACCGTGATGCCGGTGGCCGGCGGCGGCGCATAGACGCCGTTGGTTCGGGCCACGCTCCAGTAGGAGGGGTCAGTGAGCGACTCGCCAACGGTGTAGGTCAGCCCGTCGGCCTGCACCTGCTCGCCCTTCGCCACACCTCGCGCCTTGCGGTACTCGGTGCCGATAAAGCGCCCCTGGGTGTAGGCGGTGCCGCCGCTCACGGTAACAGCGGGGGCTTCGGTGACAGCAGCCTGGGCCGCAGCGGGCAGCGCACTACCAGCAGAGGCCACGGGCGTGCCGGGGGGCAGAGCTTTGCCGGAGGCCGTCGCGGCGGCGCCCACGGCGCTCGCCGGCAGGCCAACGGTGTTCAGGCCGGTATCGTTCAGCACTGAAACGATGCGGCTGCCGCCCACTTCGACGAGGGAAAGCCCCTCGTGGCCGCCCCACGCATCCGGCACAAAGCCCTGCGTGAGCGCCAGCGGCAGGCCGTCCAGGGTCACGTTGACCGGCTCGCCGGTAATGCTGTGCCGCATCGTCACGCCGCCGGAGCTACGTGCCTGCGCGATCAGGGTATCCAGCTCGCCGGTAGGATAGGCCGACATCGGCACGCGCAGGCGGCGAATGAGCGACCGCTGCATCGACGCGCCGGTGGCCGTCCTGGGGCAATCGTGGCTGCCCTGGGCTGGGGCGAAGCGGCCACAGCCCATGCAGCGATACCGGCCCAGCACTTCCTGGCGGATCGACGAGAGCGTGCGAGCAGTGGCGGTGCCAGCCTTCGCGGCAAACTCGCGTTGCACCTTCGCGGCCACGTTGGGCAGCGGCTTGTTGTCGCGCAGCGCCGCGAGGGTCTGATACATCGCCGCGTAGCCGAACTGCGCGTCTTTCTTCGGAAGGCCGTCGGCCGCGTGCGTCGGCGGGGAGATGCCACGCTCGCGCATAATCTTGAACAGGGCACGGGTCTGCGCTTCGGCCATTGTCTGAGCGGCCTTATCGCCGGTGTTGGCCTGGCGCCGCGCCCGGTCGAAAATCTCTTCCAGGGCGGCCTCAGACGTGGGCGCAGCCCCAAACGAGTCGGTGAGCCGTTTCGCCATCTCCTGCTCGGAGATCGCACCAAACGACGGGGCTACCGGGCCGGCTCCACCGCCGCCACCACCGCCACCACCGCCACCACCGCCACATACCTGACTGTGAAAAACTCCGCGGTTTCCATCGCACGACATGGGGCACTCCTCCCAGGGCTAGGACGAATAGGGCTGGATCGTTGTCGTGATGAGGCGTACAGCCTCGCCGGCGTACTCGCCCCACGGCTGGGGCAGATCAGTAAGGGCCGTATCGGCGCCGACCAGCCGCCGGAACTGGTTGAGCTTCGTCTGAAGCTCCTGCGCGATTTCAATGATTGGCAGCACGGCATCCATAGCAGTGTCGTCGCTGATCGCCGGTCGAGGGGGTGCCATCTGACGGCTCGGCTCGCCGTCTGGGGCGGCCTCGGCCCCGCTCTCGTCACCGCTGTCAGCATCAGAACGCGCTGGCACATGGCTGGCCCCTGATGTCGGTGCTGCGGCCAGATTGTCAGCATCGTCGTCGTCGCTATCGCGCCCGCTGACAACGCTGATCGCCTCCTCAATCGTGCGGCCCTTCTGCTTCACACCCTGCACTATCGAGCGCACGGCCTTCGCCAGCGTCGGCTCCGCGTCTATAGCGGCCAGCAAGATCGCCTGCTGATCAGGATCAAGGTTCATCAGGGCGCGGATCGCTGCCGCGGTGAGCTTGTGCTGGCGGGCCGACTCCTGAATAGCGTCGTTGGCACTCAGCACTTGCAGCTTCTTCTTCAGCACCGACGCCGATATGCCTAAGCCCAGGCGCTCGACAAAGACGGCCTGAGACACGGGCGGCTCGCGCCAATTCCAGCCAGCGCCTTCCAGAAGAGCGCGTAGCGGCTCCAGGGCATCGCGGAGCCGTGCAGCGCCGGCCAGCAGGGCATCAGCCTCGTTGGTGAGGCCCATATCCTGCGCGTTCAACACGAGCCAGGCGGTTTTGAGCGCCGCCGACTCGTCGAGCGGCCCCAGCTCCTCGCGGTGCAGGTTCGCAAGGATCTGAGTAAACAGAATTGCCGCCGGTGTGCCCGCCTCGCGCACCAGGCAGGTAATCTTCTCGTGGCCGGCAGCCTGCGACGCACGCCAGCGCCGTTCACCGTCAACCAGCTCATACTCGTCATCTGCGACGGCTACGACAATGGGAAACTGCACCATCCCGGCGCCCAGGCTGGCCGCCAGGCTTTCCACCGTCGACTCAGCATCAGTGCGTGGGTTACGGGTGGCCGCACGGATCGCCGCTACCGGGATCTCGCGCAGCCTCCCCCCTGCCCGGAGCAACGGAATGTTGGGAAGGGCTGTCACCGCGGCACCTCAACGCCCAGCCCCGCCTTCTCAGCCCGCTCCAGCAGCTCGCGCCAGTAGGAGCTAAGAAGCCGCTGCTGCTCCTCGTCGAGCGTGGCAGGCCCAGCGTTGTCAAAGAAGCCCAGAAGCGCCTCCAGGCCGGCGTGGAACTGCAACACGAGGGGATGCGGCCACCGCTCCCCAAAACCCGCTGGCGGCACACTGCCGCGGCCAGGCTCCGGCCCATCAACGTGCATCGCCCCCTTGCCGCCGGGGCCGCCCTTGAACGGCAGCGCCAGGGCCGGATCGGGCGTGAAGCCGTCGCCGCGCTCCTCGCCGGCCAGGGCCGCCATATCCATATCGTCGGCGCTCTCGTCGGCGTCCTGAAGCCCAGCAGCGCCCTCGTCGCGGCGAGCAATCGGCTCCGGCCAGTCCAGGGTCGCCGCGTCAGCCGCGGCGCCCGTTGCTGCATCCGCGTGGGTTTCCTGAAGCCCAGCAGCGCCCTCGCCGCCCTCGCCACGCGCTTTCACTTCCTGGCGCAGCGCCGCAGCCACGTCACCACCCTCGCCGGCGACGGCCAGAGCGGCGTCAACCGCCTCTGCCTGTTCATCCTCTGGCAGCGCGGCCAGGTCACTCATCGTGCGCGACGAGACGCCGGTGCCCTCCAGCTTGTCCTGAAGCTCGGCGGGCAGCTTCAGGGGCGCCCAGAGCTTCTTAATCGAAGCATCGTTCGTTGGCTTCCCCAGGCGCTCGAACACCTCTTTGCGGGTTACGCGAACCTTGCCGCTGGTGAGGTAGCTGACGACGGTATCGCCGGCCAGCTCCATCAGCCAGTTCTCCAGCTTCTCGCGCTGCTCGGTGGGCTTCAGCCCGGCCTCCACCAGCCCGGCCGTCGGGTCGTCCACGCTCTGCTCGGCGGCCAGGGCGGCGATGTTCGCGGCCAGGTAGGCGTTGTAGGTGCCCTGCGCCCATTCCAGCGGGGTCATTGGCTCGGCGCTGTTGCGCTGCATCTGCTCCACGCGGGTATCCAGATAGGGCTTCGGCGCCTGCACGATGCAGGGCACCCGCTCCAGGCCCGCGATACCCGCCGCCAGCCAGCGCCGTTCGCCATCTACCAGGCGATACTTGCCGCGTCCCAGGTCGGTCACGAGGAGAGGGGGTATCACGCTTCCTCCCCTAAAACTCGCCGCCATCTCCTGAAGGCCAGCGCCTTTCTCCTGGCGCACCTGGCCGGCGTCAATATCGATCCGCTCCCGCTCGATCTCTATCACCTGTGCGACGGTCTTGGTTCGGGGTGCCATGCTGCGATGCTCCGTCTGATGTGGGATGTAGCCGGCGGAAGCGCCGGGTTTGTTACTTCTATCACTATACGCCGCTGTTATTTCCGCATGATGGCGATAAATTGCGTCGTGCTATGTGGCGATGTACGGATATGTGGCGTTGGGATGCGATTACAGGTTCAGCAGAAGCCAGCCGACCACGCCAGCGGCCAAGAAGATCAGCGCCTCACCATAGTTGCAAATAGGCTTTGGTAGCAGGCGCACGTTCAGCGTGCTAATCGGGTGGAATGGCTGAAGCCCTGCCGGCGTCACGATGTCGGCTAGATCGTGCAGCACGATGCCCCAGGCGAACGCCGCAGGCACCAGCCACACGAGGCCCAGGCCAGAAAACGCCAGCGCCCATCCCAGGGCCGCCAGGAGGCCCGCCAGCACGAAGGAATGGGTAAAGCGCCGATGACCTCCAGCAGCCGCTCTAATGCCCTTCAGCAGCCCCCAGGCAACCAGAACACCCGCCAGCCCGCCGACGGCGCCAGCGACCAGCGGAAGCCATGCAGGCCCGCCTGCGAAGATGCCAACAGCCATACCGAGGGCGACGCCTGCCAGGATTATCACCTCGCGTGCCCGCTGCGCCACAAAGCTATTCGGCTCGTCGATGTCAGGGGTGAGGGCGAGAAACGCGCTGGCAGCGATCACGACAGCACCGCCGGCGCCGCCTGGCACGCCGACAATGGGCGCCAGAAAGCCAACCCGCTCCGGCAGCAGATCCGGGCGCGTGGCCTCTAACAATGTCACGAGGGAGAGGCCGCCGACAGCACCAACAAAGGCGTGAGTTTGGAAACCGCTCATGTCCATCAATCCCTGGTTAGGTGGTAGGGGATACGTTTCCCCCACAGGTTGCGATGCTGCGCTTCTGAGATTCATCGGCGCAGGGGTAGGTTTTTGAGGCTGATCACCCTCCTGTAATTGCGGCTTCTTGGCTTCCCTGAGCCAAAAGCGATGATTTCGCCCTGAGCATTGTGCCTATCAAGGCAGCGGCGCGGGTCTGCGTGAGCAGCTTGCTCCAGATAGGGGTAAGCTGCTGGTGCCAGGCGTCGCCGGCGGCAAGCGTGTGCGGCTCGTCGTCGGCCTCGCTGATAGCACCCAGGTAGCGAATGCCAACCTGATCGAAGAGGCTGAGGGCATTGGCAACGTGCGGCCGGGCCAGGTCGCCCGGACGCACGCGATTGAGCAGCAGGAAGCCCAGGCGCGGCGCCTCGCGTAAGCGGGTGGCACTCTCCCAGATACGCCCGGCCACATCGAGGGAGAGCCTGGCCGGCGTGGCGACGATCACAAGCGCGTCGAGAGGCACGCCGGCATAGCGCCCGATGTGTTCGACGCCGGCTTCGTTGTCGAGCAGCGCCAGGTCGTAGCGCCCCAGCGTGACGGCAAGCGCCCGCGCCATGACCCGGTTCGGCGTGCATTGCGAGCCGGCCAGCTCCCATTGGCCCAGGGCCAGGAAATCATAGCTGGGCGTGGTCAGCAGCGCCTCCTGGCCCATGCGGGCCTCCAGAAACACCTCGCGGGTTTCGTCCTGGCGCAGCGCAGCACCCGTGAGTAGCTGGCGCTCGTAGGCGGAGCGGAGCCGTCCCACGGTCATACAGCCGTCGTGCCCCAGGATGCCCGTAAGTGATTGATGGGGGTCAACGTCTACCACCAGCCGGCGCTCGTCGGGCCTGGCCGTCGCTGCGGCGGTAAGGAGGGACGGTAGCAGGGTGGTCTTGCCGGAGCTACCCTTGCCGGCAAAGGCGATTGTGACGCTCATGAGCTACATCGTTCTTCTAGGAGGTTTAGCGTCTCCGCAACGGTGCCGCGCCAGTATTCGGGCAGCGACTCCAGGGGCATCTCTACCAGCAGCCGAATTAGGCGGACGTAGACCGGGGCCACGTCGCCGTCGGCTTGCAGCGTCTCCAGAGCTTCCAGGGCCACGGCAAAGTGGGGCGGGGCGTCTGGGATAGGCGGAGCCGCTGGCACAGCTACGGCCGCTTCCCAGGCGTCAGCGGTGACACCATAGACGAAGGGCACGGCCAGCTCGTCGAGGCGCAGCCAGGCCCGCCCGTCGCGCAGCTCCAGATTGGGGGCGCTATGGTGTTCGGCCAGCAGCTCGGCCGATGTCGCGGCCTGGTGCGCGACCAGCACCCAGGGCGCCACGTCCAGCTCGTCGAGGGGCACGGCGATCTGCGCGGCGTTCACGCTGGCATTGTGGTGGCAGCACCCCCCGGCATAGGGCAGGGCCAGCTTTGTTAAGCCGCAGAACGGCCCGGCCTCGCCCTCGCGCCGATGAGTGCAGGTATCGCACGAGGCGGCCGGCGGCACGCCGTAGGCCGGGCAATCCCAGCAGGGTAGATCGTTGTCGATGAGCCAGCCCCGGACATGGCAGAATTGCAGGCACATGGCCCTACCCCCTGATCGCCTGTATGGGGGATACGTTTCCCCCACGCCTGCCCGACCCCAGCTCGCGGCGCTTGCTGCCCTGGCCCGCTGCGGCAGCCGCCGCCGGCGACATACCCGCCCCCGGCTTACGGCCCCGCCCCTGGCCCAGCGCCCGGCCTGCCCCCGGCTGTCCTGCCTCGCGCTGCCGGCCTGGCCCCCGCCCGCCCCCTGGCTGGCAGAGGTCGAGGGGGGGTATCGCGTTCACCCCCCTCGCCGGAACGAGCGTCATTGCGTGGAGGATACGTTTCCCCCACGCCTTGCCCCCGGCTCCGCCGATATGCCCCTGGCCCCTCTCGTGATCGCCCCGGCGCCCGGCTGATCGTGTGGAGGATACGTTTCCCCCACGCCCCGGCCCGCCTACTTGGCCCCCGGCCTTACGTCCGTGGGCCTCGCGCCTCGTGCTATCCCCAAGCTGGTGCTGTCTCCCCGGAAGCTGTGCCTTCCCGGCTGCCGCTGTGCCAGCCCTGCCAGCAATGCCTCTCCCCTGCCTCCCTGCCTCCCTCTCACCAGCTCGCGCCCCCCTGCCCTGCCCTGCTCTGCAATGCTCTGCAATGAATCGCAATGCTTCTCGCTGCTGCTGCACTGCTTCCGCTGCACCCACCATCGTCAGAGGGGAGCGGGGCACCACGCCGAGGGCACCACAGGCCGAACCTTCCGGGCACCCACTGAACGGGCGAGTACCCGAACCTTCAGGCTGTACAAGCCTGAAGGTTTGTCGGGCCGCGGGGGCGCACCAGGCCAGGCCAGCCGGGGCCGCCGTATTGCACGCTACGAGCCTGCTGCGAGCCTGCTGCGAGCCTGCTACGCGCCCGTTTTCGCGCCGACTAACAAGCACGCTACAAGCCCGTTTCTGAGCCTCCCAGCGTGCCGCATTATGGACAGTCTTTAGCATCACGTTTTGAGCCGGGTTCTGTGCGCTTCTAAGAGCTTGCAACGAGCCTCGCAACGAGCATGGGCTGGGCAAAAAAAAGAGGGTCATCAGGGACGGCGCTCATGCAGATGCACCTGTCGGAGCCGGTTTCTTATCCGTCACCTGTGACACGTTAGAACCTGAATCAGCCGCAGCTCCAGACCAGCCTGTGATCTTCGTCGGCCACTGTTCAGCCGTTCCGAGGAGCGATCCGAACAGGCTGGTTTTCTGAACCGGGTTGGATTTCAGGGCCAGGTACTCACCCCACATTACCCCGTACTTCTGATGACAGGTGCGCTCTACATTCGTCAGGAGGGCCGGAGAGCCGTCCCAGGCTCCCATCCACACCTCTGCGACGGCTCGCGCTCGTCGAGCCGGCGGGGTCACAATCACAGGCCGCAGCGCCCCGCCTAGAACGCGCTGATACGTCCCATCATTGGATAGCCGCTGGTAGGTCTGCGCCATCTCGAAGATTGAGCGCATCGCCATCACGCCGGTATCCACCTCCAGGGCCAGGCGCACCATTCGCCACGAGGAAGCAATGGCCCCGTCGGTGAGCCAGGGGATAACCCAGCCGGGCCGGTCAAACTTCTTCAGCTCTGGGTCGAAGGCCAGGATGATCACAGCTCCAATTGTCTGAAGCAGCGCCCCATCAGCAGCCGTCACCGCGTAGCGACGCTGCACATGGACGCCAGCAAGCATCGGGGTGCGGCGCACCTGATCGAGCAGCGACGCGCACCAATCACTCAGGTATGTCTCTGACACCAGGGCAGACACCGCAGGTGCCGAGGGGGCTTGCTTCGAGCGATAAATTAGCCGCTCGAAGGTGCCGTCGTGCGGCTCCGCCCCGAAGGTATCGATCATCTGGCGGCCGTCGTCGGTGAGGCCGTAGACGTTCGGCGCCCGGCCCTGCGAACGTCCCGCATCGTTGACGTTTGGCACACTAGCCTGCCAGATTAGCTTGCGCTCCGCCAGCTCGCGCAGCAGGCGCCGGCACGAGGCTTCATGCTGATCAGGGCAGACAAGATCGCGGATCGTCTGCCCCATCACCATGCCGAGCCGGCCCAGGAGCCGCAGCACCGCCAGCTCCCTCTCCGACATGGGTAAAATCGCGGCTTTACCGCTTAGGCGTGCGGTCAAATCCATCGCGTACCTCTGCTATCGTTGTGTAGTGGTGGAGCGTAATGCTTTCCGTAGCAGACGAAGCAAGACAAGGCCAGAATACAGAGATCAAACTTTCTCATTGGGCTTTACAGAGCTAGATTCCCATTGTTCCCTCGTGATACCCAAATCCTCCCAGAGCGTTGCATCTCGCGCCGGATTGAAGCCCATCGTTTTGTAGCGGCCCCAGAGAACGCCGCCCAACTTGTCGGCCAGCCGGTCGAGCGGGGCGACGATGCCACGCCCGCCCGGCCAGCCATCTACCCACTCGCGGGCGATCTGTGCGGCCCGGCGCACCGTCGGCGTTACCACTACCGGCAACGGCTTACAGCCCAGCATCGCCTCATAGTGCCCGCTGACGGTGAGATCCCGGTACATCACCGCTTTGCCGAGTAGGGTCACAAGCGGCTCTGTGCCCCGGTCAATCTCTATCGCCCACGCCAGCACGCCAGGGGCACCGCGATCTGCCCACTCCCAGGGGATAGATGTGCCAGATTTGGCTTCGGGAAGCCCAGAAGCCACCCGTGCCAACACCAGGGCATCGAACCGCTGAAGCGGCTGCCCTGTTTCGCTTGTGGCGCTTACATATTCCATGACCACTTCGACGCTTTTGAGCATTGGAGAGCCACGCAGCGCGACTAGCGCCCGGCTACACCACTCCACTACGAGGAGATCATGAGCGAGCTGGCCGGTTTTCAGCTCCGGCTTCTTCCAATCGCGCACAATCGCCCGCTCCAGAGCCGCGGGATCATCTTCAACGCCATTCGTATCGAGCCAGGCCCGTCCCTGTTCGGTAAGGCCATAGAGCATTGGTAGCCGGGGCGGCGGGGCACCATTGGGCGCCGCTATGCCACCGGGAAGCCGTGAGGGGTCTACCGTGTGCCGCCAGATAAGCCGTTGCTTGTGCATAGCCTGAAGCCAGCGCCAGAAGGTAACGCTATGTTGCTCAAACGCCAACAGAGCGTGCAGATGACGAGTTGGTACGAACTCCAGCCGGGCGAGGAGTCGCAGCAGCTCACACTGACGAGCATAGGGCCGATCAAGGGATTGGGCTAGGAGACGCCCGGAAAGCATAGTTAGAACTCATCCATGCCAGTAACGGTATCGCCCGCCTCGCGCTTCCACCCGCGAGCCTGCGCCAGCTCGTCGAAGGTTGGGTAGCGCGTCGTTTGTGGCTTATTGGCGCCCAATGTGACACTTGCCGGAGCAGTGGCAGCCTCATTTGTGTCAGCGGTGACAGGGGCGGCTTGGGCACGAGTCGGGCGGGGTTGCGGAGCGTCGCCGGCGGGCTTCCTGCCGCCTTTTTTGGCTGCTGCCTTTGCCGCCTTCTCTTCTTCCGCCCGCTGCTTCCGCACCTCGCTGGCCTCACGGCCCGCCATCAGCAGCGACCAGGCCAGGGCCGTCGTCTCCAACCGCGGTACACCGTTACCGAGGGCCGACAGCACCCGGATACGGCGTGTTTTCTGATCGACCCGGCGGGCGTCCTCATCAGCTATATCCGAGTCCATCCTGATACAACCAGGGTTGTCGAGGATGAACTGCCGTTGAGCCGCCCGGTGGGCTTTGGTACGCGCACAGTAGAGATCAAACAGCTCTGGCCGTCGCAGCGCGGCCACGCCCAGACGCTCCACCGCAGCATCCCAATCTACGCGGGCCATCTCGCTGAAGCGGGCAATCTGCTCGTCGAGCTGCTTATCCTGGGTACTCCGGGCTGGGGCACGCACGCCGCGCCAATCCACATAGACCGAGGGCGGGGCCGGCTCGTCGAGTGCTGTTGCCATCGGCAGCGGGCGCGAGCTGAAGAGCGGGCCGCCCTGAAAGCGCAGGTAGGAGTGCAGGGCATAGCCGTACTTCGGATGCACCTCCATGCCCACGAAATCCTCGCGGGTAAGCCCCTGGCCGCCGTAGATGCCGGCGTAGGTGCCGGCGTCGTTGGCTTCGCAGCCGAAGATAACGCGGTGCGCGGCGTTGTCGGAGAGCGGCCCCATTACTTCGCCGCCGATCTGGCTCAACCCCTGGTGGACAAGGATCTGCCCGATTCGCATCGAGCGGAACTGCGATAGCATCACCTTGAACAAATCAGCGTTGGAGTTGGCGACGATCTGCACCTCGTCAATGATCATCGGCCAGTCCGGGCGCTTCGCCTCCGGCACGTTGGTGCGCGAGAGGGCGGCCAGGCGGAGCTGGGTCAGCAGCAGCGTGATCGCTACGGTCGCAATATCGCCCTGTGAGGCGGAAATACCCATAAGCAGGATGCCCTTGTTATCCATCAGCTTGCGGAGATCGACGCTACACCCAGGGGCCACCAGCATCGCCTGAAGCTCAGGAAACGAGAGCATCCTATCCAGCCGGCGCTCGAAGCTGGCGAGCGAGCTTTTCTGCGTCTCCGGCATCTCGTCGAAGCGCCGGCCCCAGAAATCGCTCACTTGCAGGTAGGCGCCGGTGAGCTTGCTGCACACCTGCGTGCGGTAGTCCTCATCACCAAAGAACCTGATCAGGTGCATCAGTGTGGGCTTGGACTCGCCGCCGAGCAGGGCGAGCATCCCCATGTTGGCGAACTGCTGAATACCGACCGCAGAGGAGAAGTTGGGGTCGAGGGTGGCGAAGATGCCGAGGATGATCGAGGCCATCATCGACGGCTCCACGCCCAGGGAGCGGCCCAGGGAGGGACTGAGCAGGTTCATCGACACCCGTAGATCCTCGCCGGTGTCATTGGAGCCTTCAAGGTCAACCAGCACGACATCGCCTTCCCGGCTCATGGGAATGAGGGGCAGCGTCGTGTTTACGAGGTCTTTGGCCTTACAGTCGAGGGCCATGAAGCCGGCGTCAGCTCGTAGCAGCCCTTTCAGGATGTTTCGCAGCAACTCCGATTTACCGCGGCCCATCGGCGCGGTGATCCATTGGATGAACCTGAGCCGGTCGTAGGAGAAACCGACGGGCGCCCAGGTTCCATCACTCTTCCGAGCCTCGCCCATCGCTATCTGGCGCACATCGCGCTCGTCGATAAAGGCATTGGCGGGGGCGGGCATCCAGCGGGCGGCCACGCGCTCAACGAGGTTGCCCTGGTCGGGCGTAGGGAGGTGCCAGAGCGTTGCCAGCTCTGCGGCACTCAGGTGCATTACCATAGCTGTCACCTCTAACGGGGAAGATCACCCATCCCGCCCCAACCACGGACTAAAGACAGGAACAAGTTTCGGGTTGACGGGCGGCAGAATGGCGCCAATGACGCCGGCGTGCAGTAGCCGCATATCAGCCTTGATCTGGCGCCGGTGCCAGCAGCCGAGAATCAGCACAGGGAGCGGAAATGCCAGGAAGGGCAGCGCCCACTTCAGGAGGCCCGTGCCAGTCCAGGCCCAACAGCCACCAGCTACGGCCAGTGCCAGCACAGCACCGGCGCCCAGGGTGAGCTTAACCACCAGACCCGGCAGGCCAGGAGCGGGCGGTAGGACGGCCGGAAGCGCCTGCGCCCCGGCGCCGGAAAGACGCTGTACGCTGCCAGCAATGGGTTGTGCGCTGCTACTCAGCGTGGCCGCCGCTGTCTGCACCATCGCCAGGCCAGCCTCGCGGTTCTCTGCAAGCACCCGGATACGCACGCCAACGCGAAACGCAGGGCCAGCGGCCTTTGCATCCATCGCCTGCTTTTCTGCCGTTGCAATGTCGAGCTTCAGGGCTTCCTGCTGCGCCAGCACCGGCAAGCGCCAGGTGCGATCAGCCAGAGGCGAGAGCATGATCTGAACGTCGGACATGACCACGCCGGCCTGGGGCGAGAGGCCCGGCAGCATCGCATCGAGCAGCGGATCTTCGGTGCGCCCGGCCACGGCAATAGGGAGAAAGCGGGGGGCTACTTGCCGCACGTCGGCCCAGCAGAGCCACCGGCCTTCTTGCAGCTCCGCCGTGAAGGGGTCTTGCATCACCTCTGCCGCAGCGCCCCGCGTCAGCCCTTCGAGCGTCTTAGCAATGCTCGTGAGGAGCGTGGGCGGGCCGCACACAGTCACGCCCTGCGTAACTGGCATCTCAGGGCGAGCTGTCCACCGCAACGTGAGCGGCACGGGCGAGCCTTGCGCGAGATTTGCCGGCGGAAGCATCCCATGAAGCGTGCGAAGCACTGTAACGCCGTCCTGGGGCGTCACACGAGCGTTCCCAGGCACCCGGAGGCGCACATAGGAATGTTTCGCCATCAGCGGGCGGGTACGCTGCGCGTAGAGGCTGATAACGTGCTGGATAAGGCCCAGAATGACGAGGAGGCCAAACACCGAGGCGCCGATCCGCATCATCAGGAAGGGCGTTACAGCAGGATGGGGAAACCCAAAGATACCCGCCGGAATAAGCTCTTGGAGCAGAGAGGGTGCTAAGAGCTTCCAAAGATACCCACGCCAATCCCAGGGGCCAAACTGATCAGCGAAGCCGGGCACATCGGCCAGAGGATTCGGAAATGGGCCGACGGGAGAGGGTAAGTAGGGCAGCACGAGCAGCACGAGCGCCGCGGCAACAACACCCAGGCGGGCCTGAGCCGCGGCGGCCTGCTGCCGCCCGTACCGAGACGCTTGCGATGTCGGCTTAGGGACGGCAGCAGACCGACTTGCAGCCATCACATCCTCCCTGTCTCGTCGAGCATCGTCACCAGCTCGCGCATCACCGGGAGCAGCGCCCGTGCCTTGCTGATATGCTGGCTGGTATTGCCCAACAGGCGCGTCGCACAATCGACGACCGCAGGGGGTATCTCTGCCTGTTCGTTGCCGGCGTCGCGCAAGAAGCTCACGACGGCGCTGGCGCTCCCGTTCAGGTCATTGATGACGTGGGGGAAGATTGCCCGGTCAAAGACCATACGGGCATCCGGCTCCTTCATCCTGTACGTTAGGGCCAGATCGCGCACAACAACCCGCCGCTGGCCGCCGTCTCGCCACCGGCGCAGGGCATCCTTCGCTGCCGGCTCCACCGGTTCCACAACGGCCATTCCCCGGAGCGCAGCTACCAGGCGATCAGACGCCGTAACAGGGGCCGGGGCATGAGGCGTGAGCGGCAGGTGGGAGGCGGGCGCGAAGCCTTCACTGTGGATCGCGGCCTTTAACATCTGCGTCGCTTCGAGCAGCGAAAGCGTTGGCTGCTGGCAGCGCAGCTCACGGGCCAGAGCCGTAAGACTCTCGCCGGCACGCCACGCGCTAACGAGAGCGTTAAGCCCTCTAGCGGGCGGCTTGTGGGCTTCCTGAAGCCCGGCGGCTGTCTCGTGAGCCACGGTCGCCGGCAACTCATTATCCACCAGGGTAGGTGCCTCGTCAGCCTCCAGCACGGTCGTCTCGTGGGCTCCCTGAAGCCCAGCAGCGGCTTCAGCAGCCTCCAGGGCTGGCAGCTCGTTGGCCTCCAACTCCAGGGGCAGCTCGTCGGCGTGAGAAAGCCCAGCAGCGGCCTCATCAGCCTCCAGGGCAGGCAGTTCCTCAGTGCCCAGATCCACCGGCCAATCCAGATCCACACCGGCCAGCTCCAGTGGCAACTCGTCAGCTTCCTGAAGCCCGGCAGCAGCCTCATCAGCCGCCAGGGCTGGCGCCTCGTCGGCCTCCAGCTCCATCGGCCAATCCAGATCAGCCCCGGCCAGCTCCATAGACGGCTCGTTGGCTTCAGGAAGCCCAAATCCGTCACTGCTGACCCCATTAGCCGGGTTGGCAGCGAGCGGTCGAGACACAGGAGTGAACGATACGCGCCCCCGCCGTCGGCCCGTAGCGCGGCGTCGACTCACCCCGCCGCCCACCAGGCCGATCATTTCGTCGCCCTCATCGAGCAACGATGCGGGCCAGGCTTCCACATCACCAGCGGCATCGTCGCCTGATCCCCAGAACATTCCAGCATCGCCGGCCAGATCCAGGGGCAGCTCGTCGGCTTCCTGAAGCCCGGCAGCAGCCTCGTCAGTGTCCAGGGCGGGCTGTTCCTCAGCGCCCAGCTCCACCGGCCAATCCAGATCCACGCCGGCCAGCTCCGGGGGCGTCTCATGGGCTTCCTGAAGCCCAGCAACAGTCTCGTCAGCCACCAGGGCAGGTGTCTCGTCGGCCTCCAGCCCCAGGGGCGCCTCGTGGGCTTCCTGAAGCCCGGCAGCAGCTACATCGGCCGCCAGGGTGGACACCTCATCGGCTTCCAGCTCCAGGGGCAGCTCGTCAGCCTCCAGAGCAGGCACCTCGTCGGCGTGAGAAAGCCCAGCAGTGGCCTCTTCAGCCGCCAGGGTGGGCATCTCGTCAGCCTCCAGCTTCAGGGGCGCCTCGCCGGCGTGAGAAAGCCCAGCAGCGGCCTCGTCGCCCTCATCAAGCTCTTCCGGCCAGCCAAGGCCCACAGGCGCCTCGTAGGCGCTCTGGCGAGTGCCACCAGCCTCGTCGCCCTCGTCAAGCTCTTCCGGCCAGCCCAGGCCGGCGGCGTCTAGGATCGCCTCATCGCTATCACGGGTGCCAGGAGTGACATCGGTGGCGAGTATTACCGCCAGCTCATCATTTGTCACAACGGCAGCCGGCTCGTCGGCTTCAGGAAACCCGGTAGTGGCCTCGTCACCCTCGTCAAGCTCTTCCGGCCAGCTCAGGCCCACAGGCACCTCGTTGGCGTGAGAAAGCCCAGCAGCCTCGTTGCCCTCTTCCAAGCTCTCCGGCCAGCCCAGGCCGGCGGCGCCTTCGTCGAGCTGCCCCGGTGCCGCCGCGAGCGCCGCGGCCTCCTCTGGCGTCCACCCACGCCCTTGCAGGCCACTCATCAGCGCCGCGTGACCGGCGCCGGCTTGCTCCTCAACGGGTGCTGCAAGGTTCTCCTGAAGCGTGAGCTTCTGCCCATCAGGGAAGATAGCCAGCCAGGAGTCAGGCTCGGCCTGAAGCTGGATAGCTGCCGTGGGAGCATCACCAAAGACGATCTGCACCGCCCTATCCGCCAGAGCCGGCGGCATCGGCAGCGAGGCGGGCCGGCAAATCAGCAGCGGGCGAGATACACGGGCGAGGCTCAGGCCCAGGATGAGCAGCGACGCCAGGAACGACGCTGATGCGCCCGGCTCCACCAGCAGGACAACACCCCCGCCGGCCTCCAGTGTCCCAGCGAGGTCGTGCGCCGGCTCACGGGTCAGCGCCTCTACTACTGGCGTCGCCAGGTTGCGGCGCCCTACGGCCCGCAGCGCGTCGGCCATCGTCTCAGGGAGGGGCGACGGCACATCGCCGCCCAGCAGGAGCTTCAGACCCTCCGGGGAGATCGAGCGCCAGGGGATACGGGCACTCTCCCAGGGGTCGGCCATGTCGATGAGCCGGAGGCGCTTCGCCAGCGGAGCCAGCACCCGCGGCGTCACCTTCGACCGCTCGGCAATCACCAGCGCCCCCATTCCCTGGGTGAGCGCCCGGAACAGCATCGCGGGGATCACCGCATCCTGCCGCTGCCCGCCATCCTGCACCGCGACGATCATGGCCCGCCACGCGAGACGCACGCCCTGACCTGCCGGGGTCACACCCAGCAGCAGGTTCGGGCCGTCGGGCGCCGCCAGCACATCCGATACGGTCAGCGATGACACTTTCGCGGCCGGCGCCAGCTCGGCAGCGTCAGAGGCCATAGCAGGCAGCGCGGCCGGCAGCTCGGCGGGAAGCTCACCAGCGGCCGGCGACGCAGCGCAGCCGGCCCGCGAGGGCCAGAATTGCGGAGCGAACGGCGCAGCCTTCGAGAGCGCCGCAAGGGCCACAGCCGGCCCGCGCAGCACGCGCCAGCCCTGGCTCTCCAGCTCGCGCAGCCGCTCGGCATCTTCGGGTAGGCAGCGAAGCCGCACCGTCGTGCGGCGCGGCCCATAGGTCACTTCGCTCCAGACGCCCGCCCATTCTGTGAGGTTCGGCAGCGTGGTCGCCGTTGTCGGGCAGAGCCTCGCGGCCAGCTTCAGCTCTTTCGGCTTCCGCAGCGCGTGGCGCTGTTCGACGAAGGAGCCGGTGGCGCCGATCTTCGGCAGCACCGTCTCCTCAAAGAACGCCGCGCCGTTATCGCTCACATCAATCGTATGAGCGGCAACGCCGTGCATTTGCAGATAGCCCAGCCGGATCGGCCCCGTATGCGCGATGAAGCCGCGCAGCTCGGTGGCGATGTGCGTTGTATCAGAGTGTAATGGCCCCCGAACGCGATACCGCATCTCACACGCTCCTACGAGCCACGGAAGGCTCGAAGCTCCATATCATCGACGCCCACACGCCCCACAAACACCTCGTTGTAGGTCATCAGGTCGTCGTCGCTTTCCCACACCAGCACGATCTCGCCGCGGGTCAGGCGGGTGATGAGATCCGCGTGGGCTGGCTGCATCCCCTGAATCTTGTCGGCAATACGGGCTGCGTCAGCCTGGTCTTGCCGCATGATCATCTTCATCGTCGAGTTCAGCCACACCGACAGCATCGACGGGTCAGGGCTTGCGCCTTCTGTGCCCAGGTAGGTATGGGCGTCCTGATCTGCCGTCCACAATGCCGCCCCGAAGGTTCGCCACGTTTTCACCGCGTTTGCGGCAAACGTGGCAAGGCTCGGAACGCTTGCCATGTACTTGAACTCGTCGATTACCGCCCACAACGGCCGCGATCTATCTCGCGTTGGCGCACGAACGGCCCTGTTGAGCGCACCGAAGGCTTGCGCGTAGTAGAAAATACGCACCGGCCCCTCTGGGATTTGCGAGAAATCATAGGCCGTTGCATCGTGCGAGAAATCCCATTCCACGCTTGTGCGAGCATTGAAGTTCTTGCCGTATGGCCCCAGGATGAGGCGCACTTCAATCTCGCCGGCCAGGTCGAAGGCCATGTCGGAGCGACGCCGGCGGCGATCTCCGCCCGTGTCACCGTTGACGCCTTCGCGCTCTTCCCGCTCGCGCTCTCGAAGCTGGCGCCCCACGTCGCGTAGCTGCTCGCAAAGGTCAGCCAGGATCGGGGTGCTATCGAGCGTCAGGGCATCGAGGTTATCGGCCCAGGGCATATAAAGCTGCTGTAGGGCCAGCTCCAGCACGCCGCGCTCGTTGCTCTCCCAGACACGGGGGTAGAACTGCTCGCGGCCCTCAGCGGTCATCATCGAGCCACCCAGCAATACACTGAGCTGGGTAACGACGTGGGCCACCTGCACCCCCAGGCTTGGCGGCTCGTTGCGCTCGCCGCGGGTCGCCACGACATCAAGGATGTTGAGCTGCTGGTCGAGGTTCAGGACAAACCGCGCCCCGCCAGAGCCACAGGCCCGGATAAACCGCTCTGAATGGCCTTGTGGCTCGTACAAAACCACCTGATGCCCTTGCGCCAGCCAGCGCATCATCCACGTATTGAGGGCAAAGGTCTTGCCGGAGCCAGTTTTCCCTAGTACAACAGCATGTCCCGCCCGTTTATCCCTGATTGGGTTAAAGAAAATGGGCGTATCACCCTGAAAGAGCCAAAGAATACCGTCTGTCCTGTCGGGTTTTCTCAGGCCGAACATTGTTGTGACCGCAACGCCGTGTGAGAGCATCCGATGAACGCGGGTACGGGCCTCAATGCGCTTCGTCGGCTCGGTGGTGAAGTAGCGCGAGAGCGCAATCTGCTGCCCAGGGACGCGCATCAAGGGCACCCGGATGCCGGCAGCACTAGTCACGAGGCGCACATTCTGGTTCAGGGTATCGAGATCGTCACCGAACACCGCGACCACCAGGCGGAGATCGTGGGCCGACTCAGTCGCCAGATCCTCCTGCACCCGGAGGGCTGAAGCGGCCTGGCGCTCGCCTACGACATCCCGATCCTCAACGCCCTTGCGGCCTCGGCGGGCCTGATCTTTCACAGTCTGATCCGCGATGTACTCCATTTTGGTGCGGCTCACCGGCTGCACATCGACAGAGATCGCCACATCACAGCCCACATTGAGGATGCGGTGCAGCACGGTGGTATCCCACTGACCGCGCAGCGGCGCCGACAGGGTGAGCATCGCGCACAGTGGGTGATCTGGCTCCTCTGGCTCCAGATAACAGCCGCCCTCGTTCCAGCTATACCGCTCCTCGTAAGGCACTTGCAGCAGGTTCGGCAAAACGTCCACGGTGGCCGCGGTGTTAAACACACGGCCCACCTGCTGCGCGAAATCGCCGGGCCTCATCCCCTCGTCGAGCCAGGCGACAACATTGTGCCGAAGGCCGCGGAGTGCTAAGTGTGTGTTCAGCCGCTCGAAGTAGCCTTCGTAGGCCAGGAGCCAGCGGCGGCGCCAGGAGCTACGGTCGAGCAGGGGCAGCGCCTTCTGCCAGGTGGCCGTTTCATGCACGTCGCCGTCGCCCAGGGCGGCATCAATCCAGCCCTGCGCGGCGTCGCCCAGGCTTTCGAGATAGGCGGCCAGCTCTTCCGCCGGCACATGCCCGTTGCCCTTGCTGACGATCTCGCCCAGCCGGCCGGTGATGCGCCGCTGGATGTCCACGATACGGAGCTGATCGCGGGTCACGTCCACAGGGCGGCGCAAATCGAACCGGGTGGTGGCGGCGATCATGCGGAACGGGTAGTCGGCGCTCACGAAGAAGGGCATCCAGCCCTCTTCAATCGTAGCGGGGTTGCCGACCATCTCTTGCGGGAAGCCCTGCACCCGCAGCGTTACCGGCTCACGATCCGCCATGCTCTGCCTCCAGCGCCGCCAGCATGTCCTCGTCGAGCAGAGGCAGCAAATCATCCGACTCGTCAGAGAGCGCCCAGATAGACGCCTCAATCGGCGGATCGATACGAGTGTGCCCGCCCATTTTCTGCATCTGGAAGCCGATAAACAGGCTCACGCGATCCACCAGGGAGAGGCCGCGAACGCGAACGGTTGCGCCCGCGCCGACAGCCAGGCCGGCAATGATCATCATTGCCTGAAGCCAGAAGCCTACCCCAAAGCCGTCGCCCGTGATGCGTAGCACCTGTGCCAAGCTGTACATGAGGCCGCCGCCGGTCGCGGCGCCGATGGCGTGCTCTACGGTCAGGATCGACCAAATCTTGTTGTCGCTGATAGAGCCAATAGGCTCGCGCTGCACGTACATTGCTGTTCACCCTGCCGGTACGGCGCCGGGCCGCGCTTGTGGGGCAGCGCAGCCCGGTGCCTCACGAGGCCACCGCTCCTAGCTACCGGCCTCGAAGCCGCCGCTCTCGACGATGCCGTTGGCCCAGCCGAGCAGCGCGGGGATGCCCACGACGGTGCCGACGGTGAGGAACACCGCAGGCTTCCAGGTGTTGCTGATCTGGTTGTAGCCCTCCGGCCACACGTTGCGGAGGCCGAACAGCACCACGTAGGTGATCCAGTAGAGGGCGAGGCCGATGGCGGCGAACATCGAAAACGCCTTCACGCCCTCCATCGTCTGCGTGCCGACGGTGGTGATCGTGCCGGTGGCCGACGAGCAGCCGGCCAGGGACAGGATGAGGATGACCATCACGGCCAGGCGGGCGTAGCGGCTGTAGCTGAAGCGGGTCAGGGCGATAGTCAGACTGGTGTTCACACGATCCTCCGATGTAGTGCTGTAACGGTGCTGCGATGAAGTCCGACGGGCGAACAGTGGAAGCGGCGCGAGTGAGGGCGGCCCCTCGATAGCATCACCCCCTTTCCAGGGTTTAGGGCGTCACCGACGCCTGCCAGGTGCCAACAGCGACCGTTACCGGGCCGTTCGTGGCGGGTATGTTCATCACAACCTGCTGGGGCGAGCCGTCGCCGTCAATGGTCAGCGGCGCCCAGGTCGCGCTCAGGTTTTGAGAGCCGGCGACCACGCGCACATCACCAGGCTGAAGCGTCAGCGACTCGCCGCGATCAGCGTTGGCACGCACCGTCAGCGTGAGCTGCACGGCCATCCCGTCGCGCTGCACCTCGGCATCCGTCACTGTCAGCACGCGGTTCAGGTAGGTCAGCCGCGCCTCCGGGGCTGGCAACATCACGGGCGTAACGTGAGATAGGCTGCCGGGCACTTGCTCGACGAGGCCCGCCGATTGTGTCACCTGTGACAGCGGAGCCAGGTAGATCAGCTCCAGCCCGGCCGCGGTGTCACGGCGTTCGCTGGCGGAAAGCTGGCTGCCGTCGGCCATCACGAGACTCGACTCCCCAATAGCGGGGTCTACCAGCAGCGTCACCTCCATGCGGTTGGCCGGGATGCGCTGGGGGTCGCTATCAGGGCCACGCACCCACGCATCACGCACCCGGCCCTGGGGGGCCGGCACGACGGTGAAGGCTTCGGCCAGGGTGCCGCGGGCCAGTTCTTGACTCGGATTTTCGCAGGACACGACACGGAGATCCGCGCCTGTCTCCGCCAGGGTGTAGTGGCGTAGGCTGTCGGTGCCGGTGATCGTCGCAGTGCCCTCCAGCAGCGCGGCCTGGCTCTGAGGGGCACAGACGACGAGGGGGTAGCTCACACGCCCACTGTCAATCCGCAGCTTCAGGTCGCCAATCGAGGCGGCTTTGACATCCCATCGCGCCACGGTCTGATCGCCCACGCGCCCCTCGCGCTGCCCGCTGCTGCGCTGTGTCGGCGCCGGGGCCAGCACGACAAAGATCATGAAGGCCAGCAGGCCCAAAATCCCAGCCACGCCACCGCCGATGATCAGCGCCGTCTGCGCCGGGCTACTGCCCTTCTTCCCCAGGCCAGCCGCCAGGTAGTCAGAGGCTTTAGTGCTGCGCTGAAGCGCCCGGTGATCGAAGGGTACGAGCTTGCCCTGCCAGTAGATGAGCGCCAGCCCCTTCTCGTTGATGTCGCCGCGCAGCTCGCGGGCAATATGCGCGATGAGGTTGCGGCGCACATCCTCGGCGTCAGGGGGCGGCAGCGACGCCTGCCGGGCCTCGGCCTCCGCCTCGGCCTGGGCGGTCTGAAGCCTGGCATCAAACACGGCAAGGAGCTGCTTGCGCGTCGCCAGGGGTAGGTTCGCCTTCGGCGCCGGCGGCACCTCGAACAGCGCCGCCTCCGGGTCTTTCGCCCGCTCGGCTGCCTGTAGCTCGCCCTCCAGCTCCGTAATCAGGGCGCTCCAGGCCCGCCACTGGCGTTCAAGCGCCTTGCGGAGCGTCGCCTGTGCCTCGATAACCGTGCGATCTTGCTGCTGCTTCACGATGCCACCCCTTCCACCACTCGCACCGGCAGCAGCGAGCCGTTCGCCGGCATCCGGGCGCGAAGCCCCAGCGCCCCAATCTGCACATCGACGGCAGTGCCGGGTGCGACGGTGATGCTGGGTGCTACCCGGCCCTCGCGGCTCGTCAGGCCGACAAACAGCACGGCCCCATCAGAGACGCGCACCAGCTCGACCCGCACACCCTCCAGGGGGCGCGTGCAGGCGGTTTCGTTCGCCTTCGATACTGCACACACCTCGACGGTTGCAGCGCGGGCCTCCGGCTGCTGGCTGGCCGGCGCCGGCGTCGGCAGCGGCGGCATCAGAGTGATTTGGGGGGCGCTGACGGCGGCCGTCGCCGTTGGCGCTCTGCCAGGGCTACCCGCCCCTGCTGTGCCGCCCGCCGGGCCGCCAGAGCCGCTTGCGGTGCCACTCGTCGCAGCGGTGCCTGCCCCACCAGCAGCAGCGCCGGAGCTTGCCGGCATCTTCGGCCGCAGGTTGGGGCCGAACATCCAGCCGGGAGTGACCGAGTCGACCGGCTGTACCTTCACCCATCCGGCATAGGTCTGCCCCAGCAGGATCACGACGGCGCCTTCCGGGTACACCGCAAGCTCGTCATCCTCACGCGGCGGAGCTGCTGCAAACAGGCTCGTGCCGTTCACAATGACCACGGCTTCCCCGCCAACGCTCTCCTGCTTGATCACCTCACGCTCATCGCTCACCGGCGTCGGAGCGACGGGAGGCGCAACCGGCTGGCCCGTGGGCGGAGGCGGCGGAGGTGCGTCGGTTGGTGCCGATGTCGGCGCCGCGGGAATATCATTTTGCGCCTTTAGTACCTGCTGAACGGCCTCCAGGCCAGGAGGCCCGATCATCAGCCGATAACGGCCAGGCGCACCGACGGCCGGGGGCATCGGCGGGGGGTCGGTGCGCTCGGAGGAAGCCACGACGAGCAGGGCGTAGCCGCTCCAATCAGGCGTCACCATAAGCTGCGAGCGCAGGGTGAAGCCCGGCACCACGTCATCATTGCCGGCCCAGGAGCGCCAGCCGCTCATCCCGGTTGAGGGGTCGGTGAAGTTGGCTTCAGGCCGGTACAGCGTCATTGCCGGGTCTGCACCTGGCCCCAGGTCATAGGTGACAGCTACGAGCGGCACGCCGGCCTTGACCGGCACCCAGAAGAAATCATGATCGCCGCCGGGGCACTGGCCCTGATCGGGGCACACCAGGCTGAGATCGAACGGGACGGCCCAGGCGAGCGTGGCGGCCGTCTCCGGGCTGTAGTTATTCTCGAAGATGTCGCCCATCGTGGCCGCTACCGGGCGCAGCGCCTCTTGCGTGGCCGCAGCAGGGTTCGTCGTCGGCTGCTCTGCCGCTGAAGAGCGGGCGCTGAAGGTGTACGTTCGGCGGCGCATATCGCCAGGCGCCTTGTTTTCGATAACGACGAGATACCAGCCGTCGCCCTGGGTCGTCACCTTCACCTCGGCGTCAGTGGTGCCCGGCTTCACGTCGTCATTCTCGACCAGCACCGTTGCGGTGTCGCCGGCGAGAAACACACGGATAGCGGGGTCAATCCCTGTGGAGCTGCTGGCCCGCAAGGTATAGGTGCGCCCGCCCTTCAGCAGCAAGCTCACCACGTCAACACTGTCATCGACAAAGTTCAGGTTGGCGTTATCAACTTCGCTCGGCAGAGAACAGGGCTGGGTCAGCGTGTCATTCGGCTCACAAAGATCAGGTTGGGTGCCTGGCTCTGGCGTGGGCGTGGGTGTGCCACTCGTGCCCGTGCCGCCCCCTCCCGTGCTGCCCCCTCCCGTGCTGCCTCCGCCTGTATTCGGCTCCTGGCCGGGAACGGGCGAGTAGATGGGCGTCACAACTGCCGCGGTGCCCAGGATTGGGGCATCAGGGTCGCGGGTAGCCGTTGGAGCGGGCACTGACGTAGATGTAGGGGTAGGCGTAGACGTGGCAGAGGCCGGCGCCGGCGGAGAGGTGCGCGTAGGCACGGCCGTAGGCGGATCGGTTGGCTCTGTCGTCGGCGTCCAGGGCAATGATTGAGCGCGGGCCGAACCTCCCGACGGCGCAATCAGCGGCAGCACCAGGGGTGCAAGCGCCATTCCGACAACGAGGGCCATTGCAATGAGGCTTGGTGTTCTGAAACGCATGGGTTTATCGCTCGCGCCTCTCCACGCCGCCAACGCGAACGCGCCGGCGGGGGGCTTGTCCGTCTACCGCCGAAGTCGCGCCAGCACCCGCGGGCACCTGGGCCGCCGTAGGTACCAGGGGTGGTGTCGCTATCGTGCTACCAATGCCAGGGGCCGAAATGGTGCCTGGGGTGGTGTTCGAGTGCGGAGCGGCAACACGCGCCGTTTGGGCTGGTGCGCCGTTCACCGCCGGTGCCGGGGCTGGGGGAGGGGCTGCGCCGGAGGGGGCAGGGGCCACGCCAGAGGGTGCCGGGGTAGGGGAAACGTATCCTCCTACTGGTAACTGTGCCTCGCTGCTATTACCAGCCTGCACTCCAGCTACAGGCCCATGAGAGGGTGCTGAAGCCATTGCTGGCGCCGAAAACGCTGCCGGAGCTATACCGGGAGCGGTCGCTACAGGCCCACCGGCGGGCGCCTGAGCGGGTACGGGTGTCGGGGCAACACCAGGAGCCGCAGCCGCCGCCACAGGCCCGTCAGCGGGCGCCTGCACGGGTGCAAGCGCCGGCACAACGTCAGGAGTAGCAGCCGTCGTCACAGGCCCGCCAGTGGGCGCCTGAGCGGGTGGAGGCACCGGCGCAACGCCAGGAGACTGAGCTGCCACCACAGGCCGGTCAGTGGTCGTCTGAGCAGGTGGAGGCTGCGCCTGAAGCCGCTGGGCCAGGGAAGGTTGCTGAGTGGCTGCGCCGGCCATACCAGGGGCCGCCGGCGCACTTGTCGCAGCCGTGCCTGTCGGGGCAGTTCCAGGGGCTACAGCCGCCGCCGCAGGCCCACCAGCGGGCGCAGGAGCCGCTACCTGGGATGAAGCGGCGGCACTCGTCGAATTGCCCCCTGCCGCTGTCTGCGCGGGCGCCTGCGCGGCACCAGCCACCGGGGCCGGGATAGCAGCCGCCCCCACCGCTGCAACTGCCCCTGGCCCTGCCTGCGCGGGTGCCTGGGCGGCGCCGGCAGCCGGCGCCGGGGTAGCTGCTGGTGCAACTGCCCCTGGTGCTACCTGCGCGGGCGCCTGGGCGCCGGCCGCCGGAGCCGGGGTAGCAGCCGCCCCCACCGCTGCAACTGCCCCTGGCCCTGCCTGCGCGGGTGCCTGGGCGGCGCCGGCAGCCGGCGCCGGGGTAGCCGCTGGTGCAACTGCCCCTGGTGCTACCTGTGTGGGCGCCTGGGCGCCGGCCGCCGGAGCCGGGGTAGCAGCCGCCCCCGCCGCTGCAACTGCCCCTGGCACTGCCGGCAGCATCGCCCCTGCGAGCGAAGCAACGCCGCCGGCGATCTGCTCACGCTGCATGTTACCTACCTGCCGGGCTGCTTGCTGCTCGCGCTCTGCATCCTCGCGGATCTTGCGAATCGCAGCCTCACCAGCGGCCCGATCAGCCGCCGTCACATCGGGGCGGGCCAGAGTTTCATTCCACCGGCGCAGGCTCCCAACGGCCGCCTGCTGCTGCTGAAGCCAGGTGCGATCATCGGCCACCGTCGGGTCGCCAGGCGGGCGCCGTTCAAGCCCCTGCTGCTCCCGGTCGATCTGCTGCTGGGCCGTACTGATGCCGGCTCGAATGGCGATCTGGGGAGTTGTGCCCGTCGCGGCGTTTCGCTGTGTTTCAGTGGCTTGCACCGCGCCCCATGCCCGCTGCGCCTCGCCTTCGCCGCTAACCTGGCGCTGCAATCGCTCCGCCTCATCGAGCTGCTGACGGAGCCGCGCCACCTGGCCGACGATGCCTTCAGCCTCTTTCTCCAGGCGCTTAATCTCACGCTCGTTGAGGGCTGAAGGCTTCTGAACCGCGGCGCGACCCTGAGAGGTGGCAAGCTGCTGCTGTACGCGCTCCAGCTCGGCCTTTGCTCGCTCCAGCTCCTTTCCAACGGCCGATACCTCTTCGCTGGCCTGGTGCTCTGCCGGGGAGATACCATCGGCACCTGCGGCTGCCTGGCCGTTCAATGCTGTCGTCTGTGACGTGTACGGATTGTTGGGAGAAGCCGGGGTCAGACCGCGGAGCTTCGCCGCGGCGCCGCTCTGGGGAGCCGGAGGCGCACCGCCAGCAGCTCCGGCGGTCGCACCGGCAGGGTGCAGAGCCGGCTGGATGCTGGTGCCGCGCTCGTCGCGCCCCTCCATCGCCGCAATGATTTCCTGCTGCCGCCGCTCCGCGTCAGCCCGATCCTGCCAGCGCATACTCTGGCGCAGCGGGTCTTGGAAGAAGCCAGCGGCGTCGGTGGTAGCGCGGCCTATATCGGTGAAGGTTCGCGTGGCCGAATTGCGAAGGGCTGCGTTCCGCGCAGCAATCGCGGCCTGATGCCCTGCGGCCTTCGCCTCTTTGTCGGAGGCGCCGCCGGCCCGCGCCCGCTCTTCTGCCGCCATCCCGGCCTCGCGCCCCGCTGATACGGCCTCTGGCGCCGCCTTCATCGCCATCGCGGCCACCATCCCAACACCGCCCAGGGTGCCCAGCAGCGCCGCCGGTGCTGCGCCCAGAGTGACGCCTGCCATACCGGCAGCCGCGTTGAACACCGCCCGAACCGTGTTGAGGAGGATCACCACCAGCACGACGAGGCAGAGCAAGCCCACAAACGCCACCAGGCCGGCGTTCACACCAGAGGAGCCAGCCACGGTGCGGATAACAAAGCCCACGAGCGTCACCCCGATGGTGGTCAGCACGCTCGTTTTGATCATCTCTACGGCAGAGCGCCCGATGCTCGAAAGCATCCCCTCCGTCGGCACGAAGAGGGCGAACACCAGGCCAATTGTCAGGGAGAGCCAGAGCGTAGCGAGGCCCAGCGCAAAGATGAGCTGGATCACCTGCTCGATAACCGCTGGAACGGTGAGGAACAGGCCGAAGAGTTGGCGTACCGCCCCATCCATCGCCAGGCTCACAATCCGCTGGCGATCTGTGTCATCAGAGGCATCGCCGGGAGCAATACGGTAATAGCCCTCAAAGTTGACAGGGCTACCACTCTCCGGCGCCCCCATAGACTCCGTCGGGTATGTGCCGCCCCCCCAGAACACTGTAGGCAGCGCGGGAACATTCTCTGTGCCTTCAGAGCAATGAATATCCTCCACATCTGCAAACAGGTAGTTGGCAGCAATATCGTTGATAAAGATTGTTGTTGCTGAAGCAGAAGAGCGGGCAGGAACAACACCGCCACATGCTTCACCAGGGTAGATTGTCGCCACCGGAGCCATCAGATCGCCGGGCCGCGAGCTACCGCCCGTCAACATCTGGGCACCACCAGCGGTAGACAGTGAGTCCACCGCAAGCTCTGAGGCCGCCATACTCAGCTCAACGCGGGCTGTCTCTGACGCGGCCATGAGCTGTGCGCCGTAGGTGAACACGACGAGAGCAATTACCCCGTTTCGGATAGCACGGCGGGCATCGACCCAATTGAGTTCGGCAATTGCTCGAAGGCTGAAGCCGATTACGAACAGCACAACGGCGATTACCACTGCCTGCGCCCAGGCCACGCTCGCGCCCTTCAACAAGCCCTCAAAGAGCGAGGCCATTACATCAGTAATGAGCCAATTCCGTTGCTCTTCAATCCAGCGGGAGAGAAGCAACAGGCTCCCGTTCAGGAACCATCCAAGCTGCGCCAGGAAGCGCAGAAACGTAACAATGCCCTCATCGAGATAGCAACTGATATTGACATCGCAAGCCGCATAGGTGGGCTGCGGCCAGAAAGCTACGCCCAGCGCCAGCGCCAGGCCCAGGGCCAGGAGAAGGCCGCGTCGGTGCTGTTTCATCTCACCGACCCCCTTGCTTACGCGGGGCCGGGCGACGAGTCTGCGGGGCGTGAGCGCGGGCCTGCGCCCACACGAAGAGGCCCGCGCCAACACCGGCGAGGATTAGCCCTGCAAGGATGAGCCAGAACACATTGCTGGCCTCCTGTTGCTCCGGCTCGCCGGCGACGACAAGCGCCCCAGGCGCTTCCGCCGGCGCGGCCGTGCCAGCCAGCTCCATCTGGCCGTCAGCCTCCTCTGGCAGCACATCTAGCTCTGGAAACGCCTCGTTGCTCATCGTGCGGGGCAGAGAGATAACGCTGCGGCTCGCACGGGCATACGCCCAGGGCACTTCGAGATCACCGCTCAACGGGATGACCAGCAAACCCTCCAGGGTCGTCATCTCGAAGGTAAGCGGAGCATTGTCGCTGTCGAGTACCTGGGTGACTGTTACGAGGCTGGAGGGTGAAATGATGTGTTGGGTGGCTCCCCTGTCATCAGTGACATAGGGGGAAGCGCCGCGCCCATCGCCAGCGTCGAGCATGATGGTGATGCCCGGCTGCGGGTGCGCGGCGCCATCGCGCACGACAAATCGAATACGTGCCGGCCCTTGTGCATACGCAGGGGCGGCAGTAAGGCCAGCGGCCAGCAGCGCGAGTGCGACGATGGATGCGAGGATGGGTGCGAAGCGGCGCATAGTCGTGCAGCTCTATAGGGGAAATGCTTCCCCCATAACACTATCTCCAAGTACAGTGTACTAGGCGGTTGTGACCACAATCACAATCAGATACTTACTGCTGGGGCAGAAATGGACTCTGCCCCGGCAGCAAGTCTCACACTAGGGACGGCCCGCCCAGGCGAACCGCGAGGCGAAGTATTGGTTAGCCGGCCAGTTATCGACAACCCGAAGCGGGATGCCATACCAGGCGGCTTCCACCATATCGGGCGTTCCATTCCCGTTCACGTCGCCGGCGTTCAGCGTGACGTGTGTGATCTTGCCGCTGCCCGGCCCGCTGTAGAAGAACAGCACATCACCGGGTTGAAGTGGGGCGCCAACGGGCACGCGAGGCAGCCGGGTAGACTGATTGGCGCTGCCGTGGCCGATGTCTTTGCCCGCCTGGCTCCAGGCATAGTTGGTGAGGCCGCTGCAATCCCAACAGGGGTAGCTGCTGCACGGCGCATAGCAACGCCCGCCGCCACAGCCGTTGCAGGGACTCCAGCCCTTTCCGCCCCAGCAGTACGGGCGGCCGAGCTGGGTGAGGGCCGCGGCCACTGAGGGATGCGTGCCGTTGGCCGGCACTACGACCGGGCCTTGAACCGGCTGCGCTGCCTGCCGCTCCGGGTCAGCGGCGGCCCCAAAGGTGCCCGCGAAGGTGCAGAACGGATCGTTGCCGGCATCGGACACGAACTGCACGCGCATATCGTCGAAGGCAGTACCGCTACCCTCACTGAGCGCCCCATCCAGACGCAGCTCTGCAACCTTCACCTGGCCGTCGGGGGCGAACAGGTCTACGTTCATCGTCGAGCGCCCCGTAGGGATCTGCGTCCGGGTGTCCAGAGCAGACGCAGGCACGGGGAGATCGCTGACGGCCGCGGCCTCTGGCGACCAACGCCACGCGCTGCTGCGGATTCGCCCGCTGGCCTCCTGCACCTGAGAGATCACGAGCTGGCGGTAGGGGTCGAAGGAAAGGGGCTGGCCGGGGTTATTCCACTCCACGCTCATGCGGTACAGCCGCTCCGTGATGTCGCCCTGCTGGCGCGTCGCGCTCTGCGCGGCAACGTCGAGCTTTGCATCCACGTTGGCGCCCAGGTTCACGATTGTGCCCAGGCCGAAGGTAGAGCCTTCGCGGATATACGTCGTCGGGGTCATCAGCGGGCTGTTCCCATACTCACGCTCATACGGCTCAGTGTCGCGGTATTGGGTGCGCGTGGTGGGCGTCCCGTTGACGACGACGGTATCCTCACCGTCCTCAACTTGGATAGTCGGCAGCGGCGTGGGTGTGGGGCATGTCATCCGGGGCGGCTGGCTGGCGAGCTGGGTGGCCGTCAGGAGCCACTGACAGCCGGTGCCGAAGATCAGCAGCCCCAGGCCCAGCATCACCGCGGCCAGCCGGGCTACTGGCGATAGCTGTCCCATGCCTCCACCCTCCAGGCGCCATCCATCAGCACCATTGAGAGCCGCACGCCCGACTCGCCCTTCTCGTGCAGCGAGCGCACGACGACAGAGGCGCGATCCCCATCCACGGTCGACTCGCTGATCTCCACGCTCTGCTGCTGCCCGATGCGGGTTTCCTCCCAGACATTCCACTGGCCTTTCTGCGAGGTGAGGCGCATTTCCGTAGCGTCACCAGGCAGGGCAATGCGGCGCAGTGTCGTCTCCTCCCAGGAGCCGAGGGCCGTGACAAACTCGCGGGCAACGTCGTCCTGTGTCGCGGCAGGGGCGGCAGGGGCGGCAGGGGTGGCCTGGCCGGCACAGGCGGCGAGCAGTAGCACGAGGGCGAGAGCTAAGGGTGCGATGAGACGTGCCATTGTTAAGACTCCGCTTGGGTTGCCAGCTCCGGCAAGCGCACCTCGCGGTACGTCAGCCGTGACTGATAGTTGCGCTCGTCCACGATGAGCAGCCCGGCAAAGGCGCCGTCGGGCGTCGCATACAGGTACGTGCGCCGTTGAGGGTCAAGCAGCCGCCGAGGCTGTTCAAGGGTGTCAGGTGTGACAGCATCGAGCCACGGCTGGCCCAGCGGTCGGTCGAGCGGCCGGCGGGCCAGGTAGCTCTTGACGGGCCAGGGGAAGGTTTCGCCCTCGCCGGTCTGGATCTCGTTCCAGCTTGCCAGCAGGGCATCGGACTCCGGGTCGTAGGCCACGCTAGGCTCGATCCCGTAGTCCCATTCATCAGAAATCGAGGCATCAGCGGCGTGCTGTGCAATCACCTCTGATGGCCCAAAGCTCCGGCCCCCATCAGTGGAGATGCTGCCCACCACCATGCCGCTGCCGTAGTTGCTCCAGACGAGCGCCACCAGGCCGTCGCCACGAGGAACGGCAATGATCTGAGGGCGCACCGTGGGGTTTCCCGTCGCGGCCTCCGGCATCGGCGCCTGCGCCGCCCGCTCCCAGGTAGTACCGTTCTCGCTGCGGTAAACGTGCAGGTGAACCACCGGGTTATCCTGCGTGCCGCCTCGCGCCGTCACGATAATGCGGGTGGTGCGCCCGCCCAGCTCCAGCAGCGCAAGATCAGCGCGATACTCGCTGTTCCCGCCACTGATCGCCGTCCATGTCCAATCACCTCCAGCGGGCGCGTAGCCGTAGGAGAGCTGATCGCTAAAGGGCACAGGCCCGATGATAACCGCGTGCCAGCCGCCGTTACTATCGGCTCGAAGCGCCTGTACGCCTCCCTGCGCCACCTGTCGGGGAAGGCTCCACGTCGCCCCGTCGTCGTCACTGACAACCTCGTAGACCTTCGAGGCGTAGCCCGGATCAGGCTCGCCAGAGGCGTAGAGCAGACGCACCTGGCCGTTGGGGGCGGCGGCTACCGCAATACCACCGTAGTTGCGGATCACCGGGGCAGTGTTGACTGTCTGGGGGTCGCGCCAGGCGCCGCTGAGGGAACGGCTCGTCACCCATACCTGGCCGTCGGTACCTTCGTCAGCGCGAAACCCCCACGCGATCCAAGCGATCACCGGGCTTTTCGCTCGCGTGTTATAGGCCCAGGCAATCCCCTTTTCACGCACGACGCCCAGCGCATCCTGTAGCTCTGTGGGCGATGTGATCGCTGCGGCCGGCTGCGGTGTGGGCGGCACGTAGGGCCGGGGTGTGTCCGTCGGCATCGGCGTCACCGTCGGGGTGAGTGGTGCCGGCGTACAGGTTGGATAGACCACCCAGGGTGTTGCGCTCGCGGCGGCCGTAGCCGTCGGGGGCGCAACGGGCGGCTGGATGCGCGGCGTAGCCGTCGGCGGGCGCGGCGTGGGCGGGAGCGGCTGCCGCGCCCCGTAGGGCCAGCAGCCGCCCGCCTGCGCCGTAGCACGAGCCTGCCCAGCCGTCAGTGGGGCATCCCCACAGCCGGCCAGGAGGCTCATGCCTACCAGCACGAGCAGCACGAGCACCACGCTACGCCGCATCTCCCTCCCCCTCATCGCTATAGGTGCCAGGGGCAGGGGGCAGCGCCTCCGGGGCGCGGGCAGGGGGCAACTCCGGGCCGAGCTGCGGTCTGAGGCCCGTCACAGCGGGGGCCGTGGGCACCGGGGGAGCCGCGATGAGCCTCATCGACATCGAGGGGGCAGCAGGCGCCTCCGGGGCCACGTCGGCATCGCTGATGCCCTTCACCGGCACCCGGATGAGCGGCCAGCCGCGGCGCTGAACCAGCAGCGTGAAGCCGAACACAAGCAGCAGGCCGCCGAAGAGGAGCCAGGGCAGGAAGCGCATGAGCAGAGTCGGCTCATCCGGGTCGGCGGTGACAGGAAGAGAGAACGGCTGGACAGGTGCCGGCGCCGGCACCGGCACGATCCGCACGGGCACGCTGCTAGTGTTGTTGCCGGGCGGGTCGCCGGGGGTCGAGGTCGTCACCGTCGCGGTGTTCAGGACGGTGCCAGCCGCGGCGTCCAGGGGCACGCGGGTGGTGATGGTGATCAGCACCGTCTCGCCGGGGGCCAGGTTCGCCGGGAAGGCCGTCACCTCGCGGCCCTGCACGATGATGTCGCCACGGCTGGAGGCCAGGTTAATCACCTCAAACGGCTCCGGCACGTAGTCCTTCACCACCACATCGGCCACGCCGGTGCTGCCCTGCGTCGTCGAGATGCGGAGCGTAAAGACCACCGTGCCGCCGGGCGCCACTTCCTGCTTGTCGGCCAGCTTCTCGATCATCAGATCCGTCGCCGGGCCAGGGGTGGGCGACGGTTCCGGTGTGTTCGTCGGGGAGGGCGTAAGCGTGGCCGTCGGGGTGGACGAAGGCCGGCGATGCTCCTCCGGCGGCGGCTCCGGCGTGTGGGTCGGGGTCGCCGTGGGAGGCTGCGGCGTATCCGTCGGCGGGAGGGGCGTGGGCGACGGCAGGGGCGTATTCGACGGTTCCGGCGTGGGCGGGGGCGGCGTCTCCGTGGGGAGATCGGCCAGGGGCGCCGCGCTGGCGGGGAGGGGGGCGGCGAAGGCCGCCCCCATCACGATCACCAGCGCCAACGTCACCAGAGCCGCAAAGGTCGCGCCGAGCATGTTGCGAGTAGGTAGGCGCATCGTCGAGGACTCCTTAGTTCCCAAGCAGGGGCAGGAAGAGCTGATAGGTGCTGCTTGTCGTCGGTGCCGTCGAGGCCGGGCCATAGACGTTTTGCGCCCCGCCTGTCTCTATCTCTACCAACCAGTAGTAGAGCGTGCCAGTAGAGGCCACCGGGGCGTTCGCGTCGGTTACGCGGTAGTCGCCGCCCGCGCTGCCGAGGCTGGTGCGCTGGCCGATGGTCACGGCGTTCACCGTCAGGGTAGATGTGCTAGTGCGCTTGATCACGAACCGGGCGGTGTCGCGCTCTTCGAGTGTGCCCCAGCGGATCAGCACCGTGCCGTCGGCCTGGCGCTCTGCCTTCAGGTAGGCCAGGTCAACCGCCGACGTGGGGCTGTACAGGCCGATGTCGAGGCTCATATCCTCGCGCTGCGCCGTGGTGAGCGCCGTCACGGGGATGGGCGCCGTGGTGATGTTGTACTCCGCCAGCGCACCGGCAAGGGCCGCCGGGCTGATACGGATGGCGTAGCCGCCCAGGCGCAGGCCGTTGAAGCGGTAGCCGCCGTTGGCGTCAGTGGTGACGCGAGCCAGCACCTCGTTTGTCGTCGGGTCAAGCAGCTCCAGCGGCACGCTGCCCAGGCCCGGCTCGCCGGGGTCAGGGCTGCCGTTCCTGTTGCGGTCGATCCAGATGAGATCGCCCACAGCGCCCCAGATCAGGGGGTCATCGTCGCGGGAGCTGGTATCCTCCGGCGTCGGGTCAGGGCCAGTGCTGCCGTCATCGGTGACGGTAACGACGTTCACTGCCCGCTCCATGCCCGCCGGCAGCGGGTTGGCGAGCTGCACGCGCATCGTGAGGGTTACGGTCTTGCCCGCGCCGAGCTGGGGGATGGTCTGGGTGAAGGTACTGCCAGCAGCCACCCACCCGTCGCCGGTCTGCACCTGGCCCGCCGGCGGCGTCTCCGTCACCAGCACGCCCGTAGCGGTGACAAGGCCGGTGTTCTTCACCACAATGCTGTAGGTGAGCAGATCGCCGGGCTGTGCGCTGCTGACACCGTTGCTCTTCGTGACGCTCAGATCCGGCTTGTGAACCGGGATGGGGTGATCATCCTCGTTGTTGCCGGGGTTGGGATCGTCGGTCGTCGAGCTGACGCGGGCCACGTTCACCCGGTTAGTGTTGGTGCCCATGCCGAACAGCTTGCCCACAACGGTGATTGTGCCGCCGTTGCCCGTCTCCACGTCGCCAACCGCCCAGGTGAGAACATTCCCGCTGCGGCTGGTGGCCGCCGGCGTCGCCCTCATGAGCGTGAAGCCCTCCGGCAGCGTATCCGTCACCGAGACAGCATTGGCGAGCGCGGGGCCGACGTTGTGATAGCGCAGCGTGTAGGTCACGGTGTCACCGCTGCGGATCGGCCCGGCCGGGCCATCCTTGACGATGCTCAGGTCTGCCTGCGCCGTGATGGGCGTATCGTGGGTGTCGGTGTTGTTGCTGGGATCTCGATCCTCTTCAGGGCTGTCCACCGTCGCCGTGTTCGTCAGGGTGCCGCGGGCAGCGGTGCCGATGGCTACGGAAACGGTGATCGTGCGCGTCTCGTTCACTCCCAGGGTGCCCAGATCCCAGGTGAGCGCCTGGCCGTTCCGGGTCGCCGGCAGAGGGGTGGAGTTGAGGAAGGTCAGGCTGGCCGGAAGCGTATCCGCCACCTCAACCGCCGTGACGCCCGCCGCTCCGGCATTGCGGATCGTCAGGGTGTAGGTGTACGGCTCACCGGCGCGAGCAATTGCCGGGCTGCCGGTTTTCACCACTGACAGATCCACCGTCTGAACCGTCGTCGTCGAGGTGTCAGTGTTATTGCCGCTGTTGGGGTCATCGGTCGTCGAGGCAATGGTGGCAGTGTTCACCTTGTCCTCGCTGGCCTGGCTTGTGGCGAGCGTGCCAATCACCGTGATGGTGCCGCTGGCACCCACGTCCTGATTGCCCAGCGCCCAGGTGAGGACGCTCGCAGCGTTGCCCGTCGGGGCCGGGGTTGCGCGCTGGAAGGTGAACCCTGCCGGCAGGGTATCGCGGATCTCTACCGCCTCCGCCAGCGAGGGGCCAGCGTTGGCCCAGGAGAGGGTGTAGGTCACAGTGCTGCCGCTCAGGATCGGCCCGGCAGGGCCATCCTTCACGACGCTTAGATCCGCGTTGGGACGGACAATCGTGCTGTCCTCGTGGAGGTTGTTGCCCTCGTCCCGATCCGGCGTGCTGGTGTCAACAATGACACGATTGACGAAGAGGGCGTCACGGGGGGTGTTCGACGGCACGCGCAGCCGGAGCGTCACCGTCACCGCCTGGCCGGCGGGGATGGTGCCGAGATTCCAGCGGGCCGGAGGCAGGCTGGTGGCAGGCGTCGCGCTCACAATGGTCATGTTCGGGGGCAGGAAGTCGCGCAGCGTGACGTTGTGCGCGTCGGCAGGCCCACGGTTCTCAACGCGCACCGTCGCGTCGAAGGGGAGGCCAGCCACCACGAAATCGGGCATGTCCTTGATTGGCAGCACGTCGGCTGTCTCAATGTCCGTGGTGCTGTCGTCGGTGTTGTCGCCGGGGTTGGGGTCGTCATTCGAGCCGCCGCCGCCGGGCTGGTCGGTGCCGCCGTCGGTGATAGTGGCCTGGTTGACTACGGTGATCGTGGGGTCGAACTGGATCGGCTCAGTGGCGACGGTTACGTTGATGGTGCCGCTCTGGCCGACGGTCAGATTGCCGACATTCCACGTCAGGGTGGCGCCGCTCACACTGGCCGGCGCCGGGCTGGCGCTCACATAGGTCACACCAGCGGGCAGCACGTCGGTCACAACGGCGGCGCGGGCCACGCTGGGGCCGCTGTTGGCGTAGCGCAGGGTGTAGACGATCTGGTTGCCGGCCGTCACACGGGCCGGGCCATCCTTCACGATGCTCAGGTCAGCCTGGCGCCGGATGATCGTCGTGCTGTCGTCGCGGTTGTTGTTCGGGTCACGATCCGAGGTGCCGGTTGTAGTGGCGACGTTCACGATAGACGTGCCGCCGTCGAGCGTGGCTGCGGCACGCAGCGTCAGAGTGATGGTGCGCTCTTGCAGATCACCCAGGGTGCCCAGATTCCAGCGGTAGGTAGCGCCG
>Ga0164290_1000480_pt1 | contig 125453 bp, 96 predicted proteins | sample Micstemetagenome_FD_108782 | JGI IMG/M metagenome (GOLD analysis project Ga0164290, IMG submission 108782) | Contaminated culture microbial community from soil near Moab, Utah, USA - Microcoleus steenstrupii SON62 (Illumina Assembly) | ecosystem: Environmental > Terrestrial > Soil > Soil crust... | reverse complement strand
GGAAGCACCCAGTTTCGACAGCTCCAGGCTCATCTGCTCAGCGGTGTAGTTCTTTGTGTCTTCGTTCATCATGGCGGCAAACATGCTGGCCAGTCCGGCCTTCGACAGGTCTTTCGCCTGCAGCAGGTGACCGCCGGGGATGAACAGGGAGATCGCCACGGTGGGCGTTTCATCGTTAAAGGTGCCGATGGCGTTCAGGCCACCGCCCATTTCCTTCTTCCAGAAAGCCGGTACTTTAACGACCGGCGAAGGGCCGGAAGAAGGCATCTTCGAGCGGTTGAAGTTGTCTTTGGGTTTATTGTATTTGAGCCCGGCATAGCCATAGTCGGGCATCCGGTAGTTGCTGGAGTCGATCTTGAAGTTCGGCGCAGCAGCCACCAGTTCTTCTCCGTTCTTCGGCACCACACTCAGTACCACGGCGCTTTTGCCTTTGATGTACTGGTTGTACACACGCAGTACGTCTTCTTTCGTCAGCTTGCGGATTTCGGCAATCTGGTCGGCAATTTTATTGGGATTGCCGGTGAAGGTCTGGTAAGCGGCGAGCTGGCTTACTTTACCCGACACGCTTTGCAGGCCATTGATCATCTGCGCTTCCTGGGCGCCTTTGAACCGGGCAATGTCTTCGTCGGTAACACCGCGCTGCTCAAAGGAATCGAACGCTGCGCGCAGGAGCTTCTCCATTTCGGCGAGGCTTTTTCCGGGCGCCGGCACCATATCGAAGCGGAACTCGCCTGCCAGCTCCGAACTGTTTTGTCCGGCAGACGCACTAAGGGCCAGCTGCTTTTTCACTACCGTCTGGTAGAGCACGGAGTTCCTGCTGCGGCCGAGGATCTCCGAAAGGCATTCGAGTGCCATCATGTCTTCGTGAAAGTTGGGTACCGTCGGCATCGTCACATACAGGCGCGGCAAACGGGCATAGTTGTCGACATGCGTCACGTAGCGGTTCTGGCTGATGCTTACCGGGGCCACCTTTACGGCGGTCACCTCGGGTCCACGCGGAATGGAGCCGAAATACCTGTCCACCAGTTTCACCACCTCTGCCGGCTTCACATCGCCACCCACGGTAATCACCGCGTTGTTGGGACCATACCAGCGGAGGAAGAAATTCTTCAGGTCATTCACATCGGAGCGGTCGAGATCTTCGAGATAGCCAATGGTCATCCAGCTGTAGGGATGGCCGTAGGGATACAGGTTCTTCGAAGTCACTTCATTGGCCAGGCCATAGGGGGCATTATCGTAGCGCTGCCCGCGCTCATTCTTCACGGTGGAGCGCTGTACTTCAAACTTCTTCTGTGTCACGGCATCGAGCAGGAAGCCCATGCGGTCGGCCTCCAGCCACAGCATCTTCTCCAGCTGATTCGAAGGAACAGTCTGGTAATAATTCGTCCGGTCGCGGTTGGTGCTGCCATTCAGGGTACCGCCGGCAGATTGCACGATCTTGAAGTGCTGCTCATCGCCTACGTTGTCGGAGCCCTGGAACATCATGTGTTCGAAAAAGTGGGCAAATCCCGACTTTCCGATCTCTTCGCGGGCGGAACCGACGTGATAGGTCACATCTACATGCACCACCGGGTCGGAGTGGTCTTCATGCACGATCACGGTCAGTCCGTTCGGCAGCACATATTTCTCATAAGGGATGACCAGTTCGGAGCCCTTCCTGGTCACTTTTTCCACCAGTCGTGCCTGAGCCTGAACGGCATTGCCGGCCAGCAGCAGCGAGCCGGTCAGCAGCAACACATTGCGCATTTTCATATGGGAGGAGTTTTGTTTTAGTATGAATCGGAAATGTAAGGCATTGCCACCGCCCCCGTATGCCGTCCATCCAAAAGTTTGCGGTACCTGCCTGATAAAGAAAAATGGAGCGCCTTTTTCGAAGCGCTCCATTGCCTTGAGTTTTATTTGGTGCAAGCCCGTCACCTTCCTCACCCCCTTTCTCTTCACTACTTTCGTCCCTCACCCCCTGCCCCCTCCGGACGTTCGTCCCTCACCCCCTGCCCCCCCTCCCAAAGGGCGAGGGGAACGTCCTCTGATGATCGGGCTCCACTCCGCTCTCCCAGAGGGAGAGGGGTTAGGGGTGAGGGAATTATTCACACATTCTCAAAACTCTTTCTTCTCCCCCACCTTCTTTCCATCCACATCCAGCTCCACCACCTCATAGCCGAGCTTCTTCACCTTTTCCAGTACCGTGGCCTTATCGCCCACCAGCAGCAGGTTGACCTTGTCGGGGCGGATCTGGCGGCGGCTGATCTGCTGCAGTTCGGCGCGGCTGATGTTGTTGAGGATGCGGTTTTGCCGGATGGTATAGTCGGCCGGCAGGTTGTATTCGAGGATCCGGCTGATGAACTGCAGCTTCTGGCCCGGCGTCTCATAACGCATGGCTTCCGCCTGTCCGAGCGCATCGCGCAGGAAGGCTACTTCGGCATCGGTGGGTCCTTCCGAGAGGTACTGCCTCATGTCTTTCATGAGCTCGGCCAGCGCACTGTCGGTGGCATCGGCACGGATGCCGGCGCCGAAGCGGAACTCTCCCCCGACGGCATTACCCGTGAAGGTGGAGTTGGCGCCATAGGTCCAGCCCTTGTCTTCGCGCAGGTTCTGGTTCAGGCGGCTGCTGAAGTTACCTCCCAATGTATAGTTGGCCAGGGTGGCACGGTAGTAGTCGCCATCGGCGTCCCACTTCATACCCGTGGCATAACCCACACGAAACTCGGTCTGCGCCCCCTTGGGCACATCAACCAGGTACACGGTCGTCTTGTCTACATTCGGGGCCGCATCCACCTTCGGAAGGTCCACCTTCCGGTTGGGTAGCCTGTTGAGGAAGGACGTCCGCGCATCTACCTCCTGCTGGGTGATATCACCCACCACCACGAGACGGGCGCCCTGCGAAGTGATGAAGTTGTTGTAGTAAGCTTCAATATCTTTCAGCGCGATGTTCTTCACCGTTTCTTCGGTACCCATCTGGCTGATGCCCAGAATATGATCGGCGCCGTAGTTCAGCTTCGCAAACACGGCGTCGGCGATGGCCGAAGGCTGCGACTTCAATTGCTTGAAGCCCTGCAGGCGCTGGTTTTTGATGCGGTCGAAGGCAGCTTCGGTAAACTTCGGGTTAAAGAGACGTTCTTCCATCAGGGCCAGCACCGGGTTGATGTTCTTTTTCAGGGTCTGCACGTTGATGGTGATGCCGTTGAGGCCACTGCTTACGGTCAGGGAGGCACCCAGCTTCGCCAGCTCCAGGCTCATCTGCTCAGCGGTGTAATTTTTCGTGTCTTCGTTCATCATGGCGGCAAACAGGCTGGCCAGGCCAGCCTTCGATTTGTCGCCGGCAGAAGCCAGGTGGCCACCGGGGATGAAGAGCGACAAGCTCACCGTAGGCGTTTCATTGCTGAAGGAACCGATGGCTTTGAGTCCTCCGGCCCGGTTTTTTGTCCAGAAAGCCGGCGCTTTCACCGGAGGCACGGTGCCGGCAGCGGGCATCTTTGCCCGGTCAAAGTTTTCCTTCGCCTTCACATACTTCAGCCCGGCATAGCCATAGTCTGGCTTCTGGTAGTTGCTGGAATCTATCTTGTAATTCGGCTGGGCGGCCACCAACTGCTCCTGTCCTTTTGGTACCACGCTCAGGATGATGGCACCCTTGCCTTTTACATACTGGCGATACACGCGCAGCACGTCCTCTTTCCGCAGCTTCCGTATTTCTGCGAGCTCTTCCCCGATCTTGTTGGGTGAGCCGGTGAAGGTTTGCCAGGCAGCCAGCTGCGTCACTTTACCCGACACGCTTTGCAGGCCATTGATCAGCTCCGACTCCTGGGCACCTTTGAACTTTGCGATGTCTTCATCGGTGACGCCCCGCTGTTCAAACGAATCCAGTGCGGCACGCAGCAGCTTTTCCATATCGGCCAGCGACTTGCCGGGTGCCGGCACCACATCGAAGCGGAACTGCCCGGCCAGCTCGGAGTTGAACTGGTAGGCGCTGGCATTGAGGGCCAGCTGCTTCTTCACCAGGGTCTGGTAGAGCACCGAGTTCTTCCCCTGCCCCAGTATCTCGGCCAGGCAGTCGAGCGCCACCATGTCGGGATGATAATTGGGAACGGAAGGCAGGGCTACGTAAAGCCGCGGCAGGCGGGCATAGTTGTCGACATGCGTCACGTAGCGTTCTTTATCAACCAGCACCGCAGGCACCTGCACCGGCTTCACCTCCGGACCGCGGGGAATGGCGCCGAAGTACTTTTCTACGAGTTTCATCACTTCGGCCGGCTTCACGTCGCCGCCGATGGTGAGCGTGGCATTGTTGGGACCGTACCAGCGCAGGAAGAAGTTCTTCAGGTCATTGACGTCGGAGCGGTTCAGGTCTTCGAGGTACCCGATCGTCATCCAGCTGTAGGGATGTCCGTAGGGATACAGGTTCTTCGAAATGGCTTCGTTGGCCAATCCATAGGGCGCATTGTCGTAACGCTGCCCGCGTTCGTTCTTAACGGTGGCGCGCTGCACCTCGAAGCGCTTCTGTGTGACCGCGTCGAGCAGGAAGCCCATGCGGTCCGACTCGAGCCAGAGTGCCTGCTCCAGCTTGTTGGGCGGGATCGTTTCGTAGTAGTTGGTGCGATCCGTATTTGTACTGCCGTTGTTGTTGGGCAGCAGCTTGTCGAACGTGCCTTTGGGGGCATGCTCCGAGCCTTCGAACATCATGTGCTCGAAGAAGTGGGCAAAGCCCGACTTGCCGATCTCCTCGCGTGAAGAGCCAACATGGTAGGTCATGTCTACATGCACCACGGGGTCGGAGTGGTCTTCGTGGATGACTACGGTGAGTCCGTTGGGGAGCACATACTTTTCGTAGGGGATGACGAGCTCAGCGCCCTTGCGGGTTACCTTATCGACCAGGCGGGCCTGGCTCCAGGCGGCACCGGTATGCAGCAGCAGGGAACCGGCAAACAGGATTATCGTGGGTTTGATCATAAAGGGAGGATTTGCGGGTGGCGCTAAATGTACCGAAAAACCGCTCCTTGGTCGCGGCGATCGGGCTGTTTGGTAAAATTTAGCAGGCCGCTGGCAAAGCCTATGGTAAATTCACACTCAAAATAAGTCAACATGAACGCACATGAAATAGACTACCGCATTTTCGGCGAAGAAATGCAATGCGTCGAGCTGGAGCTGGATCCCAACGAAACGGCCATCGCTGAGGCCGGAGCCTTTATGATGATGGATGATGGCATCCAGATGCAGACCATTTTCGGCGATGGCGCGCAGCAACAAAGCGGGCTGCTCGGAAAGCTCTTCTCGGCCGGCAAGCGCCTGCTCACCGGCGAGAGTCTGTTCATGACCGCCTATACCAATGTGAGCTATGGCAAGAAGCGCGTCAGCTTCGCATCTCCTTACCCGGGTAAGATCATCCCCCTTGACCTGGGACGCCTGGGCGGCCGGATGATCTGTCAGAAAGATGCCTTCCTCTGCGCGGCCAAAGGCGTCAGTGTAGGCATCGAATTTCAGCGCAAGCTGGGCACCGGACTCTTCGGCGGCGAAGGCTTCATCATGCAGAAGCTGGAAGGCGACGGTATGGCCTTCGTGCATGCCGGCGGACATATCATCGAACGGCACCTGCAGCCCGGTGAGCTGCTGAAGATCGACACCGGTTGTATCGTGGCCTTTACGCCTTCCTGCGACTACGATATCCAGTTCGTGGGGGGCATCCAAAACACCTTCTTCGGCGGCGAGGGGCTTTTCTTCGCCACCCTGCGTGGTCCGGGCACCGTCTGGATCCAGAGCCTGCCCATCAGCCGCCTGGCCGGACGGGTGCTGCAGTATGCGACGACAACACGCAAGGAAGAAGGCAGTATCCTCGGAGGGCTGGGGAATATGCTGGATGGAGATGGATGGAGATGATGTAAGATGTAAAACGCCGAATGAAAAATGAGGAAGGGTGTTCGTGGATCGGACACCCTTTTTGTCGGGCAACGGCAGCATCTTCCCGGAAATAGCGGTAAAAGCCTTCATGAAAAACACTGGCGTTACCGACTTTAGAATGAGGCAGGTGAAAGTCTGGAAAAAGCCTGAAAAAGAAGCGTTAGCCTGCCATCAGAAAAGTATCTGGCAAAGGCCCCGGTTCCCTCCTTTTTCTTACCTTCCTTCAAGGGTTGCCCGGCAACGAAACAGGTATCCTTGATTGCCCCTGCCAGCTCCACCTAAAACAACACAGCGCATGAAACCAACACTATTGCTCGCCCTCGCGTTACTTACCTGCCAGATCATCGCGGCGCAGCAGGAGCAGACAGACGCCATCGTTGCGGAAGGCAAGCGGCTCTACCGGTCCGAGAGGGCATCCTGGCACGGTACGGACCTGTTCCTGGAAAAATTCAAAGAGCAACGGAACAATATTGGCGGCTACCTGTCCTACGAAAGCCAGGGCGCCAGCAAGTGCATTTTCTATTCAAAGGAAGAAACGCCCACGGTGCTGGCAACGATTTCGTTCGATAGCAGCTTTGCGCCTGAAACCGCACAAATAGATAACAGCCCCCGCAAGCTCACGGCATTCGAGCAGGACCTCGCTTCGCTGCGGATGAAAGCAGTGGAAGTGATCAACAAAGACACGCTTTTCCAATCGTACAAAAACACCAGCTTCAACCTGATCCCGCTCATCTCCGGTGAAGAGCGCAAAGTGTATGTGCTTACCGGTCCGAAAGTCGGAGGCGTCGTCATACTGGGCAACGACTACCTGATGAACTTCGACAAGGCGAACAACCTGACCGGCAAACGACAGTTGCACCGCAATATCATCCCGGTTGCCTATGGGAAGCAGGATAAAGAGGTATTTGGAACGATGCATTCGCACCTGCCGGAAACGGGAGACTTCATCACCGCCACCGATATCTGCACCCTGATGCTGTACGGAAAAACGGCCGGGTGGAAACAGCATATCGTCATTTCCGAACGGTACATATCGATCTGGAATTGTGAAACCAACCAGCTGGTAACACTCACCCGGGAGGCCTGGGAGCGGATCAACAATGACGGCCGGGAAAAAAGCAAAAACAAGTGAAGGCACGCAGGTTCTGCGCCAGGGTGTTTGCCGGCATTCCGAGCATAGTCCTTTAGCGCCACGCCATAAGTGAATCCGTCTTCCCAATGCCCGGGTACTCCGTCGCCAGCACCAGTTCCAGGTCGTCCCTCTTTTTCAGCTCCTGCAGAAACAGGCGGAGTTGCAGCGAGTCGCAGCTTTGCACAAAGGCCTGGTCATGGGCCAGCAGCACCAGGTGGTCGGGATGTTTCGTTTTTCGTTTTGCAAACACACTGTCGATCTGCCGGAGCAGGGTACCGGCATCCTGCAGCACATTGAAGGTCTTATGATCAAAGTGCCATTCGGCATCCCATCCCATGAGTACAAAGCCTGCCTTTTGCAGGGAATCGGCTGCACGGGCAGAAGCCCTGAGGTCAGTGAACTTCAGGGAGTCGACCCGCCAGATGTTCCGGCCCGGTGTGCGGGCAATGGTATTGTCGAGGCTAAGCGTGTCCCTGGTGCGGCTGAAGTCGTCCACAACCGCCTCCGGATCTTCATAATAGTTACTGTAACGGCCACGCGCATGCGAAAAGCTGTGGTTACATACCGCCACCCACGCGCTGGCTTTCAGGCTGTCGAACAGCGCCCGCTGTCCGCGGCTGTCGAATACGTGTTCGCCCACGATGAAAAAAGTTACCGGAACCTGTTCGTCGGAAATGATGCGCAGCACGTTGGCCGTGCCCCGGTTCGGACCATCGTCGAACGTGAGGTAAAGCTTCTTCCGGGCGGAGGATTTGTGCTTTTTTCGCGGTGCTTCCTTCGGTGCCGGGCGGTTAGTGCCGCTAAGCGGAGGAGCTGATTGCCGGACGGCCGGCTTTTCGGAACGAGGCGGGAAACTGAAACAAAGGCAGAGAGCGATCAGGAGCAGACGGGCAGCAGCAGCGTCGCCGTCATCGTCGGAGGAGGTTTCCATAATGCAAAGAGAATTTACTGCTGAAACTACAGTATGACCGGTGTGGCTTCCAAGTGGAGGGTGGTTAAAGAAAAGTAAAAATTCAAAAGTAAAAATTCAAAAACAGTGACGCGGCAACAGCATGTGGAGAAAGCCGGATTGTATCCGAAAATCTGATGTGGTTTTAAAAGAAGAACCTGCCTTTTTGACTTTTGAATTTTGACTTTTGACTTATTTGGAACTGTTTTTGCCCCTGCGCGGCTGACAACACGCTTAATTCCACGGCCTATGCAACCCAAAATCCTCCTGGTAGACGACAACGACGACCTGCTGCTCGTTACCCAGATCATCCTGAAAGGTCAGGGCTATGAAACCTTCCTGGCGCATAACGCTGAAGAAGCCCTCCGCAAAATCAAAGCACACCGGCCACAGCTGCTGTTGCTGGATGTGAACCTCGGCGATGCCGACGGACGCGAGCTCTGCAGCCTGCTGCGGCACGATCCCGAAACCGCAGAAATACGGGTCATCCTGATGTCGGGCGACGATACGCTGACAGATTGCGTACATGTCGCCCACGACTTCCTGCCCAAGCCTTTCGACTTCGAAGAGCTTATCGGCAAGGTCGCCCGGCAGCTGGTGGCGGAGCCCGCCTGACCGGAAGAAGAAAGGCGCAATAGCCAATGTGCACCGGCCAATTCTCAAACACATCTTTGGGCGGTTGGACATTGAATATTGATTGTTGAACATTTCCTGCCAAAGAGCCGGAATACCCTTACGCTAATTGCCTTATATTTGAAATACACGATGCTTGTCCCCCTGAAAAGGACAGGCATTTTTTTGTCCGCTACGGACGCAACCAAAAACTAAACCTATGTGCGGAATTGTCGGCGTATTCGACCTGAAGAAAAAAGCGGAGGAACTGCGTCCGCAGGCACTCAACATGTCGCGCCGCCAGCGGCACCGCGGCCCCGACTGGTCGGGCATCTTCGTGTGCGAAGGGGCCATCCTGGTGCACGAGCGCCTTTCGATTGTAGACCCCACCTCCGGAAAGCAGCCCCTGTTCAATACAGATGGCACACTGGCGCTGGCGGTAAATGGTGAGATCTATAACCACCGCGAACTGAAAAAAAGCCTGCAGCAGCCTTATATGTTTCAGACCGAGTCGGACTGCGAGGTGATTCTTGCCCTCTACCAGGAAAAAGGCAGTGCCTTCCTCGAAGACCTCAACGGCATCTTCGCCTTTGCACTCTTCAACCACAACGACAACAGTTACCTCATTGCCCGCGATCATATGGGCATCATCCCGCTCTACATGGGCTGGGACGAATGGGGCACCTTCTACGTGGCCTCCGAGCTGAAGGCACTGAACGGGGTATGCACGAAAATCCGGGAGTTTCCGCCGGGTCATTACCTGCACAGCCGCGAAGGCCAGGAACCGGTTCGCTGGTACCAACGCGAATGGACCAATTACGCACGGGTACGGGAAAACAGCAGCGACATCGCCACGCTGCGCCGGGCAATGGAAGAAGCCGTGCACCGGCAGCTGATGTCGGACGTACCCTACGGGGTGCTGCTTTCCGGGGGGCTCGACTCCTCCATCATTTCGGCCGTGGCAAAAAAGTTTGCCGCCCGGCGCGTGGAAAGCGGCGACCTGAAAGATGCCTGGTGGCCGCAGCTGCATTCGTTTGCGGTAGGACTGAAAGACGCGCCCGACCTGAAAGCCGCCCGCAAGGTGGCCGAACACATCGGCACCGTGCATCACGAAGTGAACTTCACCATCCAGGAAGGCCTCGATGCCCTCCGCGACGTGATCTACCATATCGAAACCTACGATGTCACCACCATCCGCGCCTCCACCCCCATGTACCTGCTGGCCCGCGTCATCAAGTCGATGGGTGTGAAGATGGTGCTCACGGGCGAAGGCTCCGACGAGCTGTTCGGGGGCTACCTGTATTTCCATAAGGCTCCCGATCCGGAAGCCTTTCATGAAGAGACCGTACGCAAACTCTCCCGGCTGCACCTTTACGACTGCCTGCGGGCCAACAAATCGCTGGCCGCCTGGGGTGTGGAAGGACGCGTTCCCTTCCTCGACAAGGAATTCATGGACGTGGCCATGCGTCTCAACCCCCAGGACAAGATGAGCGGGAATGGCAAGATCGAGAAATGGATCCTGCGCAAGGCTTTCGAAGACTACCTGCCCGCCGAAGTGGCCTGGCGCCAGAAAGAGCAGTTCTCCGACGGCGTAGGCTACAGCTGGATCGACACACTCAAGAAAATCACCTCGGAACAGGTCAGCGATGAGCAACTGGCAAACGCGGCCTACCGATTCCCGGTCAACACGCCGCGATCAAAAGAGGAGTATTTCTACAGGAGCATCTTTGCGGAACATTTCCCGGGCGACGAGGCGGCCCGTTGTGTGCCTTCGGAACCTTCCGTAGCCTGCAGCACGGCTATCGCTCTCGAATGGGATGAAGCTTTCAAAAAGATGAACGACCCTTCCGGACGCGCCGTTAAGACCGTGCATGAACAGGCTTACGAGTAAACACCGCGGGCGGATATTCCGGGCAATCAGGCTTTTTTCTTACCTTCACAGCCATTGGAAAACCGGGTAGATCCCCCGCTCTGCTATATTAATCCTGCCTTGCATGCATCCATCCACTATCCTCGACCCGGAAATTCTGATTTCCCTTCCGGAGCATCGCGTGTTCTTTCAGACCGATGCCGAGGGTGTTCTGGTATGCTGGAACCCGTTGTTTGCTCAGTTCCTGGGCATCCCGGAACAAAAACTCACCCGCTGTCTTTTTGCAGATCTGGTGGAAGAGGAGGAGCAGGAAAAAACACGTCTCCTGCTGCAAAGCGCCCTGCAGGGGCAGCCCGAAACGGGCTATGCGGCTTTCCAGACACCCGCTGGCCGCAAACTGGCGCAGTTGACGGTGGTTCCCATGATGCAGGACGGTCGCCCCTCCGGTTGTTTCGGGTTTATTCATGATGCCACGAGCCGTGTCGAAAAAACACGCCGCCTGTTCGAAAGCGAACAGAAGTTCCAGGCCCTGCTGCACAACAAATCGGCCTGCGTAAAGATCATCGACCAGTACGGACGTCTGCTGGAAATAAACAAGTCGGGCGTAGAATACCTGGAAGCCGGCTCCGATGAAGAACTTCTGGGGAAGGACATCCTCTGGCACATACATCCCGAAGACCGCCTGGCTTTTCTCGATCATCACCGGAAAGTGCTGTCGGGCTACAGCTGCGCCCTGGAATTCCGCATCAGGGGCCTCCGGGGCACCGAGCGCTGGATGAGCTCGAGTATGGTACCCCTGCAGGACCGCGAAGGAACTATTTACGCCTCCCTCAGCGTCACCCAGGACATTACCGGCAGGCGTGCCGAACAGGCCCTGCTGCGCATCAGCAATGAACGCTACCAGTTCGTTTCGCAGGCTACCAGCGATGTGCTGTGGGACTGGAACCTGGAGACCAACGAAATCTACATCAACAAGGCATTCACCCGTGTGCTGGGTCATGAACCCGGCGAGGACTCGCCGGGAGCGATCTGGCTCCGGTATCTGCATCCCGAAGACCGGGCCCGCGTGGTCAGCCGGCAGAACGCCGCCATCGTGGATCCTTCCGTGGAATACTGGCATGATCAATACCGCTTTTTGAAGCCCGATGGCAACACCGTATACCTCGAAGACCGGGCCGTGATCATGCGCGATGAGAGCGGCCGCGCCGTGCGCATGGTCGGCGCCGTGCACGATGTGACGCCGCAAAAGGAAATACAGCTGCGGCTGCAGGGAGAAAAGCGCCGCTTTCGGGCAATGGTGCAGTCGGGACTCGACGTTGTGGTACTGCTCGACCAGCATTTCGTGATCCGCTATGTGAGCCCGAACGCATTTGCCATCAGTGGCTATGAGCCCGACGACGTGATGGGCGTACTGGGTTTTGATGCCATCCATCCCGATGACTTCGTGCGGGTGCTTACGGAAGGTCAAAGCATCATGCGCCAAAGCCAGGTGATGCTTTCACCGTTCCGCTACCGCATCAAGAATGGTTCGTACCGGTGGCTGGAGGCCGTATTGTCGAATTACCTGGAAGATGCCGATATTAACTCCATCGTCATCAACCTGCGCGACATTACCGAACGCAAGCACACGGAAGACGAGTTGCGCCGTCTGTCGCTGGTAGCAGAAAATACCACCAACTGCGTGATCATTACCAATGCGGCGCAACAGATCACCTGGATCAACAAGGCCTTTACGAACTGTTATGGCTACACGCTGGAGGAAGCCCAGGGAAAAACGCCCGGCGAACTGCTCACGGGTCCGGAAACGGACAGCCTGACCCTGCGAAGGAACGAAAAGGAACTCGCCCTCGGAGGGCCGGCCCGTTTCGAAATCTTCAACTATGCCAAGGACGGCAGTGGCCACTGGATGGATGTACAGATACAGCCAATCGTTGATGACGCCGGAAGACTGGTTCAGTACTTTGCCCTTCACAACAACATTACCGGCCGAAAGCAGATCGAAGAAGCGGTCAGGCTCTCTGAAGAAAAGTACAAGCTGCTTTTCTACCAGAGCCCCGTACCGAAATGGATCGTGAGCAAGGAGGACGGGCGCTTCGTGGAAGTGAACGACGCGGCGATCGGACTTTACGGCTACAGCCGGGAGGAGTTCCTGTCGATGACCTTTGAGGATATACGTACGGCCGGCAAGGACGCACAGGCGGTACGTATCAACGATCTTCTTTCGGGAGCCGTGCAACAGACAACGACGCGTCATTACACGCTCAGTGGTGAAGAAATATGTGTGGAGCTCACCGCACACGGCATTTATCTAGACAGCGGCTACCATGTGATGATCATCGCGAGCGATATAACCGAAAAGCTCACGCTGGAGCAGCAGGTGCTGGCAGAACAGATACGTGTCCAGAAAGAGATCGCCAAAGCCATCCTCAACACACAGGAAAAAGAAAGAAGCGAAATCGGCAAGGAGCTGCACGATAATGTCAACCAGCTGCTCACCACCACCAAGCTGTATATCGAAAACATCCGCTATTACCCGGCACAGGCAGAAACTTATGTTGAAAAGAGCGCGGTCTTGCTGCAACGGGCCATCACCGAGATCCGCAACCTTTCGAAAGCGCTGGTAACACCGGTGATTTACGACATCGGCTTCCGGGCCACGCTCGAAGAACTGATGGATCAGTACCGGGCCCTGCGCCTGTTTGAGCTGACTTTCGAGTTTACGGTAGCCGAGGAGCGCATCGAAAAAGGCCTTCGCCTCACCATCTACCGCCTCCTGCAGGAACAGCTGAATAACATCGCCAAGCATTCCCGTGCTTCTACGGTGCTGGTGCAGGTGCAGGAAATGGAAGGACTACTGAATATCTGCGTCACCGACGACGGCATCGGCTTCGACCCGCATGCGAAGAAAGCGGGGCTCGGGCTCAGTAATATGAAAAACCGGATCGGCGTATTCCAGGGCGATATGCACCTGATCACGGCAGAGAACAAAGGCTGTGCCCTCTGCATCTATTTTCCATTCTGAAACCTGGCCGGCGGTACGGTCTGACCGATCAGGCGCAGCAGTTCGGCCCATACCGGCAGCACGCGGGGGAAGGCGCTGCGCACGGATAGCACGCCATAGTACCCGCGCTGCTGGTCGATCCAGGGGGTAAAGCCAAAGGCACCCGGCGAGGTGTTCAGCTGCAGTCCGGGCCAGGTGACCACCCAGTTACCGATCCCGTAGCGGGGGTCCTGCTCCGTCTGCAGATCATCCTTGAATTTCGTAAAAGGACTATACCCGATGCGCGCCGCTGCTGTCTGGTCGGACAGGAGAACAGCGGTTTCCGCCGGTGTCAGAATTTGTTTACCCCGGAAGGTGCCGCGCTGGGCGAGCAGCTCCAGTAATTTCAGGTAATCGGAAGCACTGCTGATGACACCGCCGGCAATACGGGGAACGGCATTGCGCTGGTAACCCGCATAAAACGTGTGACGGAGCCCGAGCGGCTTCACCACGCGCTCTTCAAACAGCACGTGCCAGCTTTTTCCGGTGACCACTTCACCTACCCGCCCCGCCACCTGCATGGCCAGCCCCCCATAGTTCAGTTCTTCGCCCGGACGCGCTACCAGTTTCATCTGCGCAATGCGGTCGGCCATTTGAGCGAAGCTGCTCCGGTCTTGCATAAACGAGTCGAGGGTTTCGCTACTGCCCGGGAAACCACTGGTCAGCGCAAAGCACTGACGCAGCGTGATCTGCTCCTTGTCGGGAGTTCTGAATGAAGGGAGGTAACGGGATACTTTATCATCGAGCGAAAGAAGGCGATCGTGCACCAGTGTCATCAGCAGGCGGCCTGCGTACCATTTCGATGCAGAAGCGATCGGAACGGCCCGGTCGGGCGAAAAGGCGCCTTCGGAGCGTTCATAGATCGTTTTCCCGTTGCGTGCCAGCAGCACCGTGTAGCCGCCACCCCGGCCGGAGAGAATGGTACCACGGGCCTGCAGCAGGCTGTCGATCCGCGGGAAGGACTGGGCTTTTGCCGGTTCCGGCAACAGGGTGCAACAAAAAACGAGGAGCAGGAAAAAAGAACGCATGGCGTTATGACCAAAGGGCGCTGCCCGGGTTTAATGTGCCTGTTCCATGGCCAGGCCGTTTACCCAGGCCGCCATTTCAGAAGGGTACAGTGTACGGAGATCACGAAGGCGGTCAATGGCGCCTTGAGGCATATAGGCCACCTGGGCTGTCACCGGATCCTGCACAGCTACCGCGCCGCCCATTTTCTGGATCAGTGCAAGCCCTTCTACTCCGTCGTGGTTGGCGCCCGACAGCAGCAGCCCAGCGGCGGCGGCACCAAACACATCGGCTGCCCCTTCAAAGGTCACGTCGATGCTGGGACGGCTGTAGTTGATTTTTTCGGAGCAGTCGAGAGCCATGCTGCCATTGCCTTCGATCAGCAGGTGATAGCTGGCAGGCGCCAGAAAAATGCGGCCGGGCAATAACTGCTCTTTGTCTTCCGCTTCCTTCACCGGCAAACGGGTCCTCGTTTCGAGCAGGGCTGCGAGTTGGGAGCCGCCATCGCGGCGGTGCAGCACCACGAGCACCGGAAAGGGAAGGTCGCTGTCCAGTCCGGGCAAAAATTGCAGCAACACTTCCAGGCTTCCTGCCGAGCCTCCGATCACCAGTAAGCGGGTCATCCCGTCCTGCGCCATATCTTCTCTTTGCTGAACACCGTAAAATGCCGTGCCACAGAGGAAAAGCGGAGATTCTCCTTGCTTCCGAGGCAAAGAAAACCCAGGGGTTCGAGGCTTTGGTAGAACAGGTTCAATACCCGGTCCTGCAGCGGTTTGTCGAAATAGATCATCACATTCCGGCAAAGGATCAGCTGGAACTCATTGAAGGAACGGTCGGACACCAGGTTATGGGTGGCAAAGATCATCTTCGCGGCCAGGTCGCGGTTGAAAACAGCATGTTCATAGCGGGCGGTATAATAACCGGAGAAATCTCGGGTGCCTCCGGAGCGCACATAGTTCTCGGAATTCGTTTTCATCTGCGCCAGTGGGTAAATGCCCTTCCTGGCCCGCTCCAGGGCTTCGGGATTGAGATCGGTGGCATAAAGCAAAGCTTTGTGCAACAGGTTGGCCTCCTCCAGCAGGATGGCCATGGAATAGACCTCTTCACCGGTGGCACAGCCCGCATGCCAGATGCGGATGAGCGGGTAGGTAGCCAGACGGGGCAGCACCTCCTTGCGGAGGGCTTCAAAAAACGACACATCGCGAAACATCTCCGTCACGTTCACCGTTACCTCTTCCACAAATCGGCGGAAATAGCCGGCATCACTCCGCAGCCGGAAGCGGAACTCGGCCAGAGAGGGAAAGCGATCGAGCGCAAACAACCGGTTCACCCGTCGCTTCAGCGAAGCCTTCGCATACTCGGAGAAATCATAACCATACACCTCCTGTATATCGTTCAGTAAAATTTCCAGTTCAGCATCATGGATCATGAAGAGGTGTTGGTTTGCATGATGTCATACTTTTCGAGCAATCCAACAAGCCGGTCTATGTCGACCGGTTTGGGAACATACTCATCTGCGCCGGCGGCCAGCACCCGTTCGCGGTCGCCGGTCATGGCCTGTGCCGTTACGGCAAATACAGGCAACCGTCGGAGCTGTTCATCACCACGGATGGCTGCCAGCACCTGCGTACCGTCCATCTCCGGCATCATCATATCAAGCAACACAAGCCCGATGCCGGAAGTGCCGCGCAGCTTATCCAGCCCTTCCGGCGCCGATCCGGCCGCTTCCACCCGGTACCCCTTTGCCTGAAGCACGGCTTTCAGCGCAAAGATGTTCCGCGGTTCATCGTCGATGATGAGGATGGTCATGGTTGTTGATTCGTTTACTGGTTTATTAGTTTACTGGTCTATTAGTAAAGCCGGTTACCTGCCAGCCGAATGCTCACCCCCGGCCATCTCTTCCGACCATCTCTTCCCTCACCCCTGCCCGCTCCCAGAGGGAGAGGGAGACAGGACCTACCAACCCTGTTCGCTACCAATTCCTGATTCCTAATCCCATCATCCCATTCCCTTAAATCACACATCTGAGATCCGGAATCAGAAATCTTACTGGTATAGCCAGACGCGGAGCAAACTCAGCAACTGATCCACGTCTACCGGTTTGGAAATGTAGTCGGAGGCGCCGGCTTCGATGCACTTCTCGCGGTCGCCGCTCATGGCCTTGGCCGTTACGGCAATGATGGGAAGGTTGCGGAAGGCGTGCTTACGTCGGATGGCCTGCATGGCTTCGTAGCCATCCATGACCGGCATCATGATGTCCATCAGCACCACATCGATATCGGGATGCGCTTCGAGCTGCTGCACCGCTTCGCGTCCGTCGGTTGCCGAGAGCACCTCCATCCCATGCTGCTCGAGGGCTTTTGACAACGAGAAGATATTGCGCACATCGTCGTCAGCCACCAGGATGCGTTTTCCCCGGAGCACCTCTCCCAGCGAGCCCAGCCGCCGCGGCCGCTCGGGTTTGTCCTGTTCCTGTTCTTCCACCAGATGCAGGAACAGCGACACTTCGTCCAGTATCCGCTGGTAGGAATGGGCTGTTTTCACCACGATGGAATCGGCATATTGCTTGATGCGCAGCTCTTCGTTGCGCGACAGCGAGCGGCCGGTAAACACGATGATCGGGAGGTTCTCGAAGCCGGCCTGCTGCTTGATCGATTCCAGTACGTCGTAGCCCCGCGGATCCGACATGCCCAGGTCGAGGATGACGCAATCCCCCTCTTCCTGCTGCAGGGCGGCCTCGCTGTCGGGCACCGATCCTGCGATCCGGGTGCTGACGTCAAAACCTTCCAGAAAGTAGGCCAGGGCCTGTGCATGACGCGGATTCTCTTCGACGATCAGCACTTTTTTGTTCTCGCGGTTCACCACCTGTTCGATGCGCTGAAACACTTCCTGCATCTGCTCAAAGGCCATGGGCTTGCTGATGAAGTCGATGGCGCCCTTCAAACGGCTTTCGCGGCGGGCTTCGAGCGACGACATCATATGCACCGGTATCGGACGGGTTTGCGGATCCGCCTTGAGTGCTTCCATCACTTCCCATCCGTCTTTCACCGGCAACTGGATGTCGAGCAGGATGCCGCGGGGCCGGTAGTGACGTGCCAGCTCAATGCCTTCGTCGCCGCGCACCGCCACCAGTCCCTTGTAGCCCCGCTTTCGTGTGAAGTCGAGCAGGGCACGGGCGAAGGGCGTATCGTCTTCGATGATCAGGATGGAGGGATCGCCTTCGGCCAGCTGATCGCGGTCGTCGGGCACTGGCGCCGGGATGTCGGGTGCGGGCAATACCCTTGCAGAACGCAGGCCCTGTGCGAAAGCGGCGGCGGCCGGCTCGGCATGCGGCGCGGGAACCGTTTCTACCACGGCCGGAGCTGCAGGAGGCCGCGGTGGCGGCGTGGGCGCGGCAGCAGCAACGGCGGCCCGGCTGACGGGCAGGTCGAAATAGAAAGTGCTGCCCTCACCCGGCCGGCTTTCAATCTGCAGCTCGCCGCCCAGGAGGCGGGTGAGTTCGCGGCTGATAGAAAGTCCAAGTCCCGTACCGCCATATTGACGGCGTGTGGAGCCATCTGCCTGGCGGAAGGCCTCAAACACCAGCTGCTGCTTTTCGGGTGCGATGCCGATGCCGGTGTCTTTTACCGCGAAGCGAACGTAGCCCGGCGCAGCAGGACGAAGCGCTAACTCTACCCGGCCCTCAGTCGTAAACTTGATGGCATTCGAAAGCAGGTTCTTCAGCACCTGTCCGAGGCGCATGCCATCGGTTTCGATATGACCGGGAAGGCCTTCCTCCAGCAGTACCTCGAAAGCCAGTCTCTTGTCGTGGGCCAATGGTATGAACATGCCTTTCAGGTCGTGTACCAGTGTTGCCGGCGCTACCGGGCTAAACTCCAGCTCCATACGCCCGGCCTCTATCTTGGAGAGATCGAGAATCTCATCGATGAGCGACAGCAGTCCTTGTCCGGAACCCTGTATAACCTGAGCATATTCTACCTGGTCGGCAGAAAGGTTCTGTTCGTTATTTTCCGCCAGAAGACGCGAAAGCAGCAGGATGGAGTTGAGCGGCGTTCGCAGTTCATGGCTCATGTTGGCGAGAAACTCCGACTTGTAGCGGGTGCTGAGTGCCAGCTCCTCCGCCTTCTGCTGAATTTCGCGGTTGCGTTCGGCAATCAGGTAATTACGTTCTTCGAGCAGGCGTGTCCGTTGTTCCAGCTCCTGGTTGGCCTGCACCAGCTCTTCCTGCTGCACTTTGAGTTCTTCTTCCGAAGCCTGCAGTTTCTCGGCCTGTGCTTCCAGCTCCGCGTTGATATGTTCCAGTTCCTGGTGTTGCGATTGAAGCTCCTCGGCCTGGGCCTGTGTTTCGTTGAGCAGTTCCTGCAGGCGGGCGCGGTTAAGAGCGGAGTTGATGGCTACACCAAGCACCGGCTGTAGTTGCCGGAGAAAGTGGAGGGTCCGCGCATCGAAAGGATGCAGGGAGGCAAGCTCCAGAACACCTTCGGTGCGGTCGTTGTGCAGCAGGGGCAGCAGGAGCAGCTGGGTGGGCGCCGAATCGCCGAGCCCGCTACGGATACGAATAAAGGAATCAGGCACATTGGCCAGTTGCATCAGCTTTCCTTTCTGGGCGGCTTGTCCCACCAGTGTTTCTCCCAGCCCGATACGGCGCGGAATGCCATCTCCGGCAGCAAGGGCATAGGTGGCCTGCAGCTCGAGAAAGTCGTCGCGCCGGGCGTACAGCAGTGCTGCCGAAGCACCTACAAAAGCCGCGATGGCATCGAGGGCCTCCTGCGCCAGCGTCCCGGGGTCTTTCTCACCGCGCAGGCTTTCGTTGAGCTGGTCCATGCCGGCATGCATCCATAGCTTTTCCTCGTTGTCGGAGGCGTATTGCTGCAGGTCTTCACGCATGCGCAGGATGGCATTGCCCAGGAGGTCTTCACTGCTTCTCGGCTCCACCGGCACATCGAAGCGGCCGCTGCCGATGGCGTCGGCGGCCTGCGCCAGCTGGCGGTTGGAGTGGTCTATGGCGGCCATGGAACCGGTGAGGCTGCCCAGCACATCGCGGTTGTGCGGGTGCAGGGAGATGCCCGTTTCGCCGCGGGCGATACGTTGTGCCGCTATTTTCAGTTCATCAAGCTCGTTCGTCAGCGAGCCGATGATGCTGAACACGATGAATACGGCAAGCACCAGGCTCAGGATCAGCAATACGAGGGCGCGGTTGCGGGCTTCCTTTTCGTGTTCGTAGATGCCCTGCACGGCATGCTGCGCTACCTGCAGTGTGGTGCGTTGCAGGGCGCGGATATTGTCGATGGCGCTGGCCGATACTTCCCACCAGCGCTCGGGTGTGAAGCTGCTGTCGACAACGCGCTCCACGAACAGCCGTTCAAAATAGGCGTTGGTGGGCCTCAGGAGGGAACGCGCTTGCAGTTGCCGGTAGCTGCGGATGGAGGAATCGGAAGAGCGGATCAGGAACTCTGTTTCATAGCTTTTGTAGATGTCGTGCAGCCCGCGCAGGCCTTCGAGCGTGGCTGGGTTGAGCTGCCGCAGGTAAAGCGACATGTAAAGATTCGAACGCAGGATGCCCAGGTAGGTGATCATCTCGGAAAGCAGCTTTTGCCCGATCAGCTCGCGGCTTACCGGCCGCAGCAGCACGTTGGTGCCCACCGGAACGGTATTGAGCGTGTTGAGCCGGAAGATGGTGTTGGTGTAATAGGTCATTACCGCCGGCGCGGCCATCTCGTGCTGGTCGACCTGGCGGCGGACGGAAGAAAGGCTGTCGAGAAAGGTGTATTCGCTGACCCGCGCGAGCGTCGAATCGCGGCGGAGTTCCTGCAGGGCCTGGTTGGTGTGGTTGCGCTGGTTGACGAGCTCGGCGCGGAACTGGTTCTGAAGGGCGTAGCCAAAAGCGTAGCGGCGTTCGGCCTGCAGCGCATCGATCAGGGCACTGATCTTTCCGGAGCGGCTGATAGTCTGCTGGTAGTTTTCGAGCAGGCTGATGCGCTGGGCTTTTTCCCGGAAGATCTGTACTGCGAAGAAAAGCAGCAGCAGCAGGGGCACCAGTGCCGCCAGAGCGAGCTTCAGGGGCAGGGGCAATCGGCGGAGTAGTTGCTTCATGAAATGCCGTTAAGGGTCGGGGAATGATGGGAGGCGGTATCCTGTGCGGCGGGCGAATGCTGCACGGGGAGCAGCACATAAAAAGTGGCGCCTTCGCCGGGGCGGCTACGGGCAAAGATGAAACCGTCGTGCTTCTCAACGATCTTCTTGACGATGGCCAGCCCGATGCCGGTGCCCTCGTATTCATCGCGCGCATGCAGACGCTGAAAAAGGGTGAAGATCTTCGGGATGTACTTTTCGTCGAAGCCGATGCCGTTGTCGGCAAACAGGAGCCGGCAATACCCTCCGCCCGGCCGTGCCGGACTATCGGGTTCCGGCAGATCCGTATACTCAGCATGAATGTGCACCAGGGGCGTAACTCCGGACCGCGAAAACTTCAGCGCATTGCCCAACAGGTTCAGAAACAATTGCCGGATCAGCCCGGGCACGACCTGGAGCCGGGGCAGCGGAGCCACTTCTATTCGGGCTCCTTTTTCGCGAATGACCAGTTCGAGATCGTTCTGCACATCCTGCAACAAAGCGGCAAGGTCGGTGGGTTCGAACTGCTCCGCTTCGGAGAGCCGCGTAACACTGAGCAGGTCCTGTATGAGCTTGCTCATGCGCAGGGCCGAGTCGATGATCTTCTCCAGGTGAACGGCATGACGTCCTTCGAGCGCATGCGCATCACGGATCATGTTTCCGAAGAGCTGGATTTTCCGGAGTGGTTCCTTGAGGTCGTGCGAAGCCACAGAGGCGAATTGCTGCAGGTCGTGGTTGGTGATTTCGAGTTCGCGGTTGCGTTCATGGAGCTCATGGGTACGTTCGGCCACGCGGCGCTCGAGGCTTTCGTTCAGGGCTTTCAGGTCACGTTCGGTATCTTTCAGTGCCTGCGTCTTTTCGTAGAGGCGGTAGAAGTTGCGCACTTTGAGGATGAGAATGTCGGCGTCTACGGGTTTGGTGATGTAATCGACGGCGCCCGACTCGAAGCCTTTGGTGATAAAGCGTTTGTGGGTATTGACCGCCGACAGAAAGATGATGGGAATATCGCGGGTTTTGTTCAGGGAGGTGATGGCCTCGGCCACTTCAAAGCCGTCCATACCCGGCATTTGTACATCCAGGATGATCAGCGCGTAATCCTGCTTGAGTACTTTCTTCAGCGCTTCTTCGCCAGAGGTAGCCGAATCGGTCGCAAACTGGTTCAGCTCCAGGATACGCTGAAGAGCGAAAATATTCTCCTGCTTATCATCAACGATAAGAATCATGGTCCGGGAGTTAAGGGCGTGCGGAGGCGATTCCGCATCTGCCGGTGAATTTACGGCAATTTCCCATAGCCATCCGCGCAGCGATCAGAAGCTACAGAACGTGCATCAGGCAAAACGTATGAAGTCTTTTCGAAAGGCGCATGGAGCCCTTACCTTACGCGGATAAGATCACGGCGCCCAGGTGCGTCACCGCATGCCGGATATGGTCGGGAGGAAAGCGACCGGTAAGGGTATAGTCGAGTGTACTGAAATCCGTCACCAGCAGGCTGCTGTGCTCCACCATGGCGCGCAGGGAGGCAAAATCGGGGAACTTCAGTGTCTGGAGTGGTGTCATTCGGTGTCGTTCGGTTTCATCAACGAAACTAATCGTAGAAACAGCGGATGCAAGCGAATTGAGACAGCCGGTGCTTTCGGGTGGATGAGTGGCCAGGCTTCAGAAGAGGCGTGGGCGGGGCACTTCGCGAAGTTCACCCGGTTGCAGTCCTTCCAGACACAGGGGGCCGATGGTGGCGCGCACGAGGCGCAGGGTCGGAAAGCCGGTGGCGGCTGTCATCCGGCGCACCTGCCGGTTTTTTCCTTCGGTGATGGCCACTTCGATCCAGCTGGTGGGCACCGATTTGCGGAAGCGGATCGGTGGGTTGCGGGGCGGCAGCAGGGGCTCCGGGTGGAGGCGGCGTACGCGGGCCGGAGCGGTTTTCAGCAGCTTCCCGTTGACGCGGATGGAAACACCTGCCGCGAGCCGGTCGAGCGCTTCCTGCGTGATGTCGCCTTCCACCTGCACCCAATAGCTTTTCGCCACTTTATGGCGCGGCTCGAGGTAGCGGGTTTTGAGGACGTTGTCGTTAGTGAGCAGCAGGAGGCCTTCGCTGTCTTTGTCGAGCCGGCCCACCGGGTACACATCGGCTGGCAGTCCGTTAACCAGGTCGGACAGGGTGCGGTCGCCGGGCTGGTCGGGGGTGAATTGGGAGAGGACGCCAAAGGGTTTGTAGAGCAGGAAGTAGCGGTGCATGCCCTGCAAAACTCCGTAAATTTTCGCCGCATCGCCACGAGAATCAACCAGTGTCGAAAGTCATACCACCCCCTTGCACAGGTCAGCCGCTGGCCCTCCCGGCCAGCCCATTTTTGTGCAAACTACCTGTCATGCTACAACATTGGGAAAAGTTGCTGCACTATGCCTGCCTGGCGCCTTCGGGACATAACACCCAGCCCTGGAAGTTCCGGGTGGAAGAAGACCGCATCACGATCTTTCCGGATACGGAGCGCCAGTTGCGGGTAGCCGATCCCACGCAGCGCGAACTCTACATTAGCCTGGGCTGTGCCCTCGAAAACCTATGTATTGCCGCAGCCGAGCACGGCTATGAGCCTATAGAATACCTGCACATCGGCCGCGAGCCGCATATCGAAGTTTTTCTCCCCCACCGCGCCCTGCCGGCGCACAACCCGCTCTTCGACCAGATCGGGCAGCGGCGCACCACCCGCAGCCGCTACGATGGGCGGGCCATTCCTACCGCCGATCTTGAGTTGTTGCGTGCCGAAGCCGGGCGGGAAGACGTATCGCTGCGCCTGATCACCAACAGCGACCTGGTGGAAGAGCTGGCCCTGCTCACCGAATCGGCTACAGAGCGACTGTTTTCGAACAAAGCTTACGTGGAGGAGCTCAGCAACTGGCTCCGCTTCAACAAAGGCGCTGCCGCTGCTGCGGGCGATGGCATCTACAGCGCCGTTGCCGGCAAGCCGCCGGTCCCGCAGTGGCTGGGGCGGATGCTGGTGGGCGGTGTGCTGGACGCCGGCAGTGAGTCGCGCAAGGCGGCGGCGGAGCTGCGTAGCGCCTCTGCAGTGGCCGTGTTCGTGGCGGCGCGCAGCGATATCAAGGCCTGGGTGAATGTAGGCCGCAGCTTCGAGCGAATGGCCCTGGCCGCCTCGGCCCTCGGCATTGCCCTGGCACCCGAGAGCAGCCTTTGCACCGACGAGCGTGCGCAGCGGCGCCTGCACAAACTGCTGCAGCCTGGCGAGGGCGAACAGGTGGCCCTGGTGGTGCGCCTGGGCTACGCAGAGCCGCGGGCACAATCGTATCGCAGGCCGCTGGAGGAGGTCGTGGAACATTTTGTGCCGACCATCGCCTAACACCCCTAAGCCTACCTTAATGGCCGCCCTCGCCGGGCGGCATTTGTGTTTGAGAGCGGCGTCAACGCGTCAAAGCCATACCTTTGTGCCCTGCTTTTGCAGCGGCCCGGTAGTTCAATGGATAGAATAGGAGTTTCCTAAACTCTAGATACAAGTTCGATTCTTGTCCGGGCTACAATTGATTGTCATGTATTTCGCCTACGTCCTGAAAAGTACTGCGCATGACTATTATTACAAGGGTCATTGTAAGGACCTCGAAAAGCGGTTGCAACAACATAATTCCGCCATGACCGCTTCTCTGAAACCCTACCTTCCGTTTGAGGTTGTTTACACCGAAGTATTTGCTACAAAGGCGGAAGCTATTGCACGCGAAAAATATTTCAAAACTGCCGCAGGACGACGCTTCCTGGCAAAGAAGCTAGCCCCGTAGTGCAATGCCCGCCCGGACAAAGCCGTTCGGACGAGCCCGCCCGGACAAAGCCAGTAGGACGGGGGTAGAATAGGAGTTTCCTAAACTCTAGATATCCGCCCGGACAACGCCGTTCGGACGGGCCCGCCCGGACAAAGCCGTTCGGACGGGCAAGTTCGATTCTTGTCCGGGCTACAATTTATCGGTAGGTACCTGACTGATACTCACCCTTCATCTGTAACAAGCATTACATCGAAATCAAAACGATCAACGCTCCCTGTAAGCTGAAGGCTGCATTTTATCGGAAAGTTCATTCTTACCATGCCGGATGACTGAAACACGTCTGGCAACAGAATATTAGGGTTTACCACAAAAACGGGCTGAAAGTAGGTTGGGTCATTGTAGCCCGAAACAGAATAAAGCCGGCTTGACTTGTCGCCTTGGGAGGTAGTAGCTTCAAGAGTAAGGTACAAGCCATTCTGGTAGAGTTTGCTGCTCCATTCGTTTGGGTGCTTCCAGGCGAACAAGGGAACAAGAATGATCTTCTTGATCTTTAAAAAAGATCCAAGGTGCGGAAGCGTAAATTGTTTCCTCCTTTCATCGTTTGTCAGGCGTATTGCCACATCCTGCCGGATTTGATCTGTAACCGCGATGCTGTAGCTGGTTCCCCGGCCCGCTCCATGTACGATTAAGTTGCGGGAGGCAACGAGGTCTGCCAGAATGCGCTTGACTGTAGGTGCCGGAATCTCGAGCCTTTTTGAGATTTCGCCACTACTGATGCCTGGGTTGAGTTCTACAAGCTGGTAGATCCTTTGTTCACGAACGCCCACTGCGGCTCTCTGCTCTTTATCCTTCAGCTTTTGCATTAGCTGTTGTTGGATATTTTGGAGGCAATCCAGGAAAAACGTTACCCAGGCAGTTACATCCTCGCCGGGGCGGTTTCGCTGTGCATCCATCAGCTCTTTGTAGTATTCCTTCTTACGGTGCTCGATCTCGTGCTCAAAGCTTACGTACTCAATCCATACATAGCCGCTTTTCATCAAAAGAAGAGTGGCCAGAAGCCGGCTCAGACGGCCATTGCCATCCTGGAATGGGTGAATGCTCAGGAAATCGTACACAAACAGGGCAACCCGGATCAGCGGATGGGTGGTGGCATCGCCGTTGTACCATTCCACGAGCCGGGCCATGGCTTCCTCTGTAGCATAGCCAGGTGCCGTGGTCTCAAAAATGACCGTCTTGGATCCATCCATTTCGGTTCGCTCTACACGGTTGGAGTTCATTTTATAGTTACCCCGGTGATACCCATCCTTCGTGCTGTGTTTCATCAAGGTATTGTGCAGGTGCCGGATGCTGCTCTCAGAAACGGAAATATCCCGGTAAGATTCGGAGATCAGGTTGAGGGTATCGTAATAGCCCGCAACCTCCTGCTGGTCCCGTTCTGTTAGCTTATTGATATCCAGGTTTTCAATCAATACTTTCACCTCGTCGTTAGACAGGCGGGAGCCCTCAATGCGGGTGGAGGCACCGATGCTTCGGACGGTGGCGATCGACTTCAATTCTTTTAGGGTATTCCGCTCACGCCTCTCAATTGCCTGCCACTGGGCATCAAAACGGTCTAATTGACTCAGCTCCTGGGTGAGCTGCATCCAATTGGCCGGGATAAAGCGAAAAGTATAGATATCCATGGAGCGTATTGATACGTTTTGATACGGAAATATACGCTATTTGTTAGCAACTCTGATACGATATGATACGTTTTGAGCCGATTATACGGAAAACGTAGCGCTCAGGAACTGAGGGATCAACTCATCAGGGAGACACCTGCCGATGCTAATGAAAAAAGCGCCACGATAGCTTAGTCGGTTTTGTCTATGGGGCGTAAGCAAAGCCTGACAAAGGACTGATGAAAGAAGCCGGAATTTTACCGGGCTTCTTTCCGAACACACTAACTGATTCACTCAGAAAGCTGATAAGAAGGAAGGATGACCCTAACGGACTGTTCACGGATTCTTAGGCATATCCTCCTCCAGAATACCATCAATTTCTTCCTCCGAAAGATCAAAGGTCAGAAAGCGCAGGTTGATATTCTTTATGTCCTTATAGGCGATTGAAAAGAAAGCTCCCGGGATGGAGACGGGTTCGCCGGCCGAATGCTCCTGCGGCTCACCTTCATGGTCGGAGGGCTTCGCATAACTTCTCTTCACGGTGTCGCTTAAGTAGATACGATCCAGTTCTTCTCCATTACAAACAAAGTCTACGAGATATCCGGAATAGATCATCGTAGCATCTTTCAGGTCAACGACCACATCCACAAATAAAAGGTCAAAATCTCGTCCTTCAAAGCCAAGCTCGGGGAGGTAGTATCCGTTGAACAGGTACCACCATTTGTTATTCAGGCGTAACAGTTCGTTGTTGTGGTGCCATTCCAATTTCAGCACACACCATCGCCATACCCGTCCAAGCGCTATAGCCAATACGAAAATAACGGTGCTATACAAAGCGAATTGCAGCAGTGCGGTGGTAAGTACGCCAGAGGAAAACTTCGATTCCACATCCTTGAGCTCACCGCCAACCAGTTTCAACAGGAGGTCAAAGCGCACGGTTCCCAATCCAGGAATCAGACCAATAATCAGAACACCAATGGCATGAATAAACAAGGAAAAGATGGCAGACGCGAGCAACCCATCGAGCAAAGAGAACTTCGGACCAGCTTTAGAGAACCGTCCGAAACCATAACTAACATAAAAGGCAATGGGGGGCGTAAGCAGAATGAAAATGAAAACTGCCCCCAGGGCAACGTTCATCGAACAGGTATTTGATTATGAAGCAGACACGCTCCGCTCCCGCACCCTGATGGTTTTGCCATCCACATTTACCGAAATACTACCATCGGCAGATAGTGAATCCCCCTGGCGCACGATCGCCATCGCCACTTTCGCGGAAGCGCGCTTTTTCAGCAAAGCCCTGCCTTTTCTGGAGATTTTCACATTTGTCATCACCTGCAAATTACGACTATTTATCCTACTGCAAAGAAGCGGCCAGATTAAAGGAAACATTCTTTAAGGAAGCCTCCCTTGCTTCAGGCTCAATGTGGAGAGCGCACCTGTCTACTCTGTCCGCCCCAACTCCACCCCCGCCAGCACCACCTGCTGTTCCTGCTCCTCACCATCCTTCCACCACACTAGGAACTCCACCCAGGCCTTTACCGGACGATAACCGCGCCCCGCCAATCCGGCCAGCCTTGCCTGGAACTTCTTCGAAAACTTCAGCACGGGCTGCCCCTTCGGGTTGCCCAGCCCATCGGGCAGCAACACCAACGCATCGCCCGGCCGCAAAGCCGCCACCCGCGGCTGCACAAAGGCAAAGTAGCCCAGGTTCACATCCTCATGCCCCAGTTGCAGGCGGATCTGACCGGGTTCGGGATACAACTGCGTGTCGGTCTTAAAGGTCAAGCCTTCCAGCTGAAAGCGATGGACAAAGGGCACATCGGTATGGATCACCAGCTCCTGCCGGGCGCGGGTGGCCGCCACATACAAAAGCCGGCGGCACGAGGGGTCCTGCTCCTGGAAGCGGTGGAGCAACACCACCACCTGGTCGAACTCGCGGCCCTTGGCTTTGTGCATGGTGGAGACGACGACCCGGGCCTGCCCGTCGAAAGAGAAATCTTCCCAGCGCGATTCGTGCAGAAAGCTGGTCCAGTCGCTCTTGTATTTGCGCATGTTGTTGACCGCGGCAAAAGCGTCAATGATGCGGAGGCACTGGACCAGCTTGTCGCTTTGCGCGAAGGCTTGCTCCAGCCGGGCACGGGCCGCGGTCCAGGCATCCTCGTCGATGATGGGGCCACCGCTGCCCGAAGCCAGCACCTGCTCCGAAAATAGCCGGAGCTCCCGCAAATGGGTCAACTGAAAATCTTTCTGCTGCTGCACCACCCGGGCCGCAATGCCTTGGTGCGCCAGAAGCGCCGCTACCTGCCCGGCTTCTTCGTTGGTAAAGGTCAGAATCGCCAGGCTTCCGCCCCCCGCCAGCCGCTGTTGTACGTCGGCCACCACCGGCACCGCCAGCTGCTGCGACCGGTGCTCCACGATCCGCACAGAACCGCTACGCTGCACTTCCGAAATCATCGGGTACTCCTTCAACCGGTCGGGCAAGGTTTCCGCCCAGGCGTTCGAAAAAGCCACCACGCCGGGTACGCTTCGGTAATTCTGGTTGAGTTCGTACTTATGGGCACCGGCCTTCCAGAAAGCGCGCAGGTAGCGTGCACTGGCGCCCCGGAACTCATAAATGTTCTGATCTTCATCACCCACCAGCAACACACGCAGATCTTCATTGCGCTCCACCAGCAGTTGCACCAGCGCGTATTCGGCCTCATTCATATCCTGCGCTTCATCTACCAGCAACACGGCCTTCGTGAGGCGGCTGGGTTCCACCTCGCCGGCCCGGGCGCGCTCCAGTGCCCGCTCCAGCACCTGGCCGGCCTGCTCCAGACTGCCCGAGCGGCCCAACAGGTCGAAAGCGTAAGAATGAAAGGTCTTGATCTCCACGCGGTGCGCGGCATTGCCGATCAGCTCCAGCAGCCGTGCCTTGAACTCGGTGGCCGCCGAGCGCGAAAAGGTGAGCATCAGCAACTGTTCGTGCTTCACGTCTTCGGTGAGCAGGATGGAGGCCATCTTGTGCACCAGCACGCGGGTCTTTCCGCTCCCCGGACCCGCCGCCACCACAATACGCGGATGGTCATGATCACGGATGATCTGCAGCTGTGTGGGCGAAAGGGCGCCGAACAGTTTCTCGAAGCGTGCCCGCGTCATGGTGCGGCCCAGCTCTTCCTGCTGTTCCTTACCGGGAAAATACTTCCGTAGAAATGCGGTATAGTCCAACCGGAAATAGTCATCGGCAAAACGCAGGGCATCGTCATAATCCCTGATCATCCGCTTCGCAAAGGCGCCTACGATATGAATCTGTTGCGCCTTGTTCTTGTAATGCTGCGCCAGTTTGCTGTAATCGGCCTTGGTATACCTCACCTGATTGCTCTCCTGCAGCCGCTCCAGCTTGAGCCGGTTGTAGATCACCAGGAAGCCGCCTTCCAGCTTGATGGCTTCGATGCGCGACAGGAAGAAGAGCGTGTCTTCCACCTCCGCCAGGTCGGGCGCCGTGCGAAACAGGCCGCCCATCTGTGCCAGCGCATCTTTCAATTCCACCAGCGAAAACTCCACCAGCACCTCTTCATCAGTCTCTTTCACATCCCGCATCCGCTGCATCTTGTCGTAGAGATACTCAGCAGCGGAGCATGCAAAGTCGTGCCGTCGGTCCATCTGGTTCAGCCATTCTTCCTTGCGGGCGAGCAACTCGACGTCCATGTGGTGATGCGACTGCAGGCGCGGGCGCTTACGGATCCAGTTCTTGACGGCCCAGAAGTTGAGCAGGGTGCGCACCCGCACGGGCGTTACATCAGCTTGTCCGGCCTTTTCGGCTTCCTCGCACCATTCTTTGAGGTTCACTACCTGCTGGCCTTCCTCCAACCGGGCCGCCAGAAACAGTTCCAGTGCGCGGTATTGCTCCAGGATGGCCAGGGAGCGGTTGACGCGGGTATTGCGTTTGATGAAGGCGGTCAGGTCTTTGGTATCGGCCAGGATCTTTTCTTCCACGAGCACATTCACCAGCCGGATGACTTCCTCGCGCACGATGCCCAGGTGGTCGGAGATATAATCCACCCGCGACTCGGCCGCTTCATCCGTGGCGAGGCGGTGGCTCTTGCTGGAAAACAGCTTCTTGATGATGCGGATGGCCTTGACTTTATCGGCGTCTTTGAACGTTCCTGACTTTTCGATCTGTGCAATCGCATCCTGGGCGCTGGGCGACAGGATACTGGTGGCGAACACCCGGGGCATGTTCTGTCCCCGCCGCAGGAAGCCGGCATCTTCCAGGGCCGCAATCGCCGTCTTGACGCGGGTTTCCATTTCGGCCACCGTATCGTCCCAGCCGGCCTTGCGGGCAATTTCCAGCGCCGAACTGGTGGTTTCGTTCCGGCGTCTGGTCAGCTCACGGATGGCTTTCCACACCTGGTTGATCTCCTTTACGTCGAGCCTGGTTTGGTTGAGGAGCAGGAAGTGTTTGTCGAGGTCGGCCTCATCGAACAGCACGTAACAGTCTGCGGAGATGTTTTCGCTACGTCCGGCGCGGCCTGCTTCCTGAACGTAGTTCTCCAGGGAGTCGGAGATGTCGTAGTGGATGACCTGCCCTACATCTTCCTTATCCACGCCCATGCCGAAAGCCGAAGTGGCGACCATCACATCCACCTCGCCGCGGAGAAAGGCATTCTGGTTAGCCACCCGTTCGTCTTTATCCATCTTTCCATGATAGGCAAGGGCCCGGAAGCCGTCTTCGTTCAGGCGGGCCGCGATAGCTCCCGCGCGGCGGATGCGGGAGACATACACGATCGACGGGCATGGTTTTGCTTCGAGCAAACGGCGCACCTCGTTGTACTTGTCGTCGTCATTGTCCCGTGGCAGCACCTTGTAATGAAGATTACTGCGGGAGGTGCCGGCCTGATAGAGCTCCAGTTCGAGACCGAGGCGGTCGCGGAAATAGTTCCGTATATCTGCGATCACCTGGGGCTTGGCGGTGGCAGTGAAGCAAGACACTGGTATGGGCTCAGTCAGGCCCTTCTTTTCCTGCAGCATCCGGATGAATTCGCCGATGTAGAGATAATCGACACGGAAGTCTTGTCCCCAGGCCGAAAAGCAGTGCGCTTCATCAATCACAAAGCGGGCGATCTTCCGGCCGAGCAATAACTTCTCTATGGTCACCGAACGCAGCGACTCCGGAGAGAGATAGAGCAGATGCGCCACCGCGTGTTCCTTGCTGGTGCCCTGCACGCGCTCAATGGCGATCTGCCGCTCGATCGGATCGAGCAAACCGTTAATGGTAACCGCATCGGTGATGTCCTTTGCCTCCAGGTTATCGACCTGGTCTTTCATCAGCGACTGCAGGGGCGAGATGATCACGGTCAGCGCCCGGGCATTCTCGCCGCTCAGCAGGGCCGGCACCTGAAAGGTGATGGACTTTCCGCCCCCGGTGGGAAAGACCGCAAGCAAAGAGCGGTGATGGATCGCGCTTCGTACGGCCTCTTCCTGCAGGGGCACGCCATCGTAGCTGCGGTATTGCGGGTAGCGAAAAAAACGCTGCAGTGCCCGCACAGGGTCGAGGGCTTCGGAACAGTAGGCACACCCGCTGCAGGGTTCGTTGCGCAGGGCCCGCATGATGGCTTCCACTTTAGGATAGGTGTGCACCACCCAGGGCGGTGTGATCGAATAGCGGTCCGACGCCGAAACTAACGCCAGGGCATATGCGAGCGCGACTGGATCCCGGCCAATCCAGGTATCAAGCGCAGCATGGGCACAGATGCGGTCCTTAAAAGCACTATGAATGGCCTTCGCTACATCCTGGCTTGCCGGCCGGCTCCAACCGATATACCGGAAAAAAGCGGCAAAGCCGGGATGCTTGCCGAGCAGCGATGCGTAAATGGCCTGCAGTTGCGGATCGAGGTCCCTGAAAGCAGCTTGCTCTGCATGCAGCAGGTCGCGGGCTTTACGGGCGTCTTCGAGCGGATCGTTCTGCTCCTCGGGCAGCAGGCGGTCGTCTTTGATGAGGCGGTGATAGGGACGCGTGGGAAAAAGCAAAGGCGACAGCAGCAGCGTGTCGATGGCCTGATCGCGGCCCCAGCCGGCTGCTCCGGCTGCCTTTCCGATCAGGGGAAGATCGTGCCGGACGATATTGTGCCCGCACAGATACGTGCAATCGCGGACAAAATCAAGCAAGGACAGCACCGAAGCGCCGTGCAGGAGGGCGCCGTCGGAGCGCTCGGCCCCGATATCGAGGATCTTTCCGGACCGCGGATCGGCTTCCAGGTCAATAAAGGCAATCACCAGGTGCTGCAGTTCAGGTTTGTAGCAGGTAAGTTATTGCATTTATGGAGAAAAGTGCCGCTATGCCGCGATGGATCAGGACATCGTGCATGAAATACCCAATGTCGTTTACTTAAGACCCTTACCCCAGGTACTGCTCCCGCTTAGGCCACTCACCCCCGGCCCCTCTCCCTACTTCGTTTTCAGCCCCTCACCCCCGGCCCCTCTCCCTACTTCGTTTTCAGCCCCTCACCCCCGGCCCCTCTCCCTACTTCGTTTTCAGCCCCTCACCCCCGGCCCCTCTCCCGGAGGGAGAGGGGAGTTTGAGCATTCGCCGTTGGGGGCACTTCCCCCTCTCCCTTTGGGAGAGGGGGTCAGGGGGTGAGGGAAGAAAGGCACCCGAGGGGGCCAGGGGGTGAGGGACAGTTTGGGAGAGGGGGCTAGCGGTTAGAGAAGAACGACGCCGAGCGAGCCAGGAGGTGGGGGTAAGAGTGATAACAAGCTCCTAAGTAAACGACATTGATGAAATACCTGGTGCACTGCATGCTAAAATGCCTCCCCGATCAAAATATAAATCCCTCTTCCCTCGCGCGTAAATGCCACATCAAGCCTTCCGAAAATGTCTTTTTTGGGTAAGACCAGGAAGCGCACACCGGCACCACCGGCAAACACAAAATCGGAGGCTTTCAACGCAGAAAAGGAGCGGAACACCGTGCCCGTGCCGCCGAAAACGGATGCGCCCCAGCGTTTGGAAAAAGGGAAAGGCAGCATGCGGTACTCGACCTGACCCGCCAGCTGATTTAGGTCGCGAAAACGACCGGAGTAGTAACCGCGCATCAGGCTTTCGCCACCGAGCAGCGACAACTGGTTGAAGGGCGGCGCGCCGTTGATGAACTGCCCGTATACCTGCGCCGCCAGTACATCGCGCTTGTTGATGGGCCGGTAAATGCGGTTGTCGGAGATGAGGGACGTAAAACTATAGTCCGACCCCAATCCTCTGTTATAGTGCAGCAACGCCAGTTCAGCAAAGACGCCGTCGCGTACATTGAGCACGTTGTGCCTTTCATCGAACAGGATACCGCCGCCCAAACCCAGGTTCGACGATCCTTCGCTGCCCGGTGGCAGGCTGCCGCCCGGATGACTGCCCGGAAGAAAGCGGACGCTGCCCAGGCGCTGGTAGTCGAATTCGGGACCGGCAAAAATGTTCCGGTACACTTTCTTCAGGATCCGCTCGCGCAGGTTGATCTGCGTGGCGGCAACCGTAGCCTGCTCCTCCGAAGGTGTATGATTACCGATTCCATAGTACAGTAACGGAAAGTTCTGAAACCGCAGCCTCCCTAAGAACGACCAGTTACTGCGATGCGTATACAGCGCATGATCGATAAAGGCACCATACTGCCGGTTGAGCGTGAAGAAGGTAAAGCCACTGAGCTCGCTCAAACGATTGGTGGTATCGCGGCGGGCATAGTACACATAAATCGAGCTCAGACCGATCTCCCAACTGGTTTCTGGGCCATAGGCGAGGGTGGGATAAGCAATGAACTGCGGCTTACTGCTGTCGGTGGTATCATTGAGCAGCCAGTTCACATAGCGCATGAAGAGGTTGGGCTTCTTTTGTGCCTGAGCCCCTGTTGCCGGCATCAAGCCCAGCAGCAGTCCCATTCCCACCCGCAGCAGGCGCAGCATAGGACCTTTGCGCAAATAAGTGTTTCCGACCCCATTTTTCATAGTTGGCTAAGATCGTATAAATTAAGGGCCAGCGCATTAATCCTTCATCACCACACGGATCAGCAGCTTCAGCCAATTCCCCTCCCACTCCTCCATTCCAGGGTTACCTGAATTTCAATTTCATCCACATCAATTTTCCACTTCGCGGCTAAGGGCGCTTTGCACCATTCCGATCTTCCGCTTCAGGGCCTTGAGGCGCAACTGCAAGTGGAGCCGTTCGATCTGGGAATCGTTCCCGGGTAAACGATGCGGGTTGGCCCATAAGAGTTGATTGGTTACAGGAAAAACGTCTATCCCTGATGCAGGAATGCGGGCCGCAGGCTAATTTACAAAGGCAAGCCAGGCATCCGGCGGACGCCGGTGTTTAACAACCATCCATGAATAAACGCGCTATGAAGAAAGTACTCATCATCGGAGGAACCACCTGGGATTACATCGTGCAGGTAGGCACCTTCCCCGAACCGGTTCCGCAAACCCTGCACCAGGCTACCCTGCACGAATGCTGCGGATCGACCGGCCTGGGAAAGGCGCTTCCCCTGCACCAGCTGAACGTGCCCGTTGTGCTGTACAGCGCCCTGGGTGCCGACACCTATGGTGCCGCCATCAGCAGCTTCATCCGGGAAAATGGGCTCAGCGCATATACGATCACCGACCCGGCCGGCACCGAACGCCATATCAATATCATGGACGAAGCAGGACAACGGATCTCCATCTTTGCCACCCGGTCGTCGGAAGCACTGGCACATGACGAACAGCTCCTCGAAAAATTGCTCCGCGATTGCGACCTGGTGGTACTGAACATCATCTCCTATTGCCGGCAACTTATTCCACTGGTGCTGCGCTCAGGAAAACCGGTCTGGACCGATCTCCACGACTTTGATGGAAGCAATCCCTATCACCAGGATTTCATCGATGCCGCAGCTTACATCCAACTCAGTTCGGATAACCTGACCGATTACAAAACGGTCATGCAAACGCTGATCAACCAAGGAAAGAAGCTGGTGGTGTGTACACATGGTAAGAAAGGAGCCACCCTGCTCCTGCCCTCGGGCGAATGGATCGAACAACCCGCCCTGCTTCAGGAGAAAGTTGCCGACAGCAACGGCGCAGGCGACAGCTTTTTTGCCGGCCTTTTGTATGGTTACTTACAAGGACAGGACTGGAAAACATGCCTGCAACTGGCCAGCATCTGCGGCGCGGCCGCCACGCAGGAACACCGGATCACCTCCGCTGCTCTTACAGAAACCTATCTGCAAGCGCAGCACCAGCTACACTTCAGTCGTATTTCGAATCGCTTACCGGTAAAGTAGCATCTGTTTGCCGCACCGGGAGCATGATGGTGAAGGAAGCACCCTGCCCGGGCCTGCCTTTGGCCCAGATGCGGCCGCCATGCCGTTCCACGATCTTGCGGCAGAGGGCCAGGCCGAGCCCGGTTCCTTCGTAGCGGTCTTTGGGGTGCAAGCGGGTAAAGTTCTGAAAGATCGCTTCCGCCTGCGCGTTATCGAAGCCGATCCCGTTATCCGACAGTTGGATCTGCACAAATGGATAGCCCCCGAAGGAGATCACTTCAGAACGGATCTGGATGAGGGGTGGCTCACCTTCCCGGGAAAACTTGATGGAGTTGTTGACCAGGTTGTAGAGCACCTGGTAGACCAGCAGGGGGGCTCCTTCGATAACGGGCAGGCTGTCGTATAGAACCCGGGCCTCTTTGGCCTGGATGGCTACCTCCAGATCGGCTTCGATGCTGCGCAACAGCTCCATCAGGTCCACCTGCTGAAAATCTTCCGTGGCAGCATTCAGGGTAGAATAGCGAAGCACACCATCGATCATGGCCGACATGCGGTTGGCGGCACTGTCGATCCGCTGCACGTATCGCGCAGCCGTGTCGTCCAGCTCCTGGCCAAGATGTTGCTCAAGGCGGCCGATAAAGGTTTTTACCTTTCGTACCGGCTCTTTCAGATCGTGCGAAGCCACGTGGGCAAACTGCTGCAGGTCTTCGTTGGAGCGCTGCAGGGCCCGGGTGCGTTCGGCTACCAGGGCTTCCAGCTTCTCGGTAAACAGCTTTTGCTCGTGTATGTCGGTTGCGGTGCCGATCCAGCGCAGGATACGCCCGTCGGTATCTTTCAACGGCGCAGTCTGACCGGTAAACCAGCGGTAGGAACCAGAGGGCTGATGCCAGATGCGGTAATCCATCTTCCACTCTACACCTGTTTGCAGGGATGTCCTCCAGCGGTCGGCCAGTTGCCCGATATCGTCGGGATGAATCATCCGGTTGCTCTCGGTCAGACCTTCGGGCACGGGCTGACCGGTATACCGTTCCCATTGATCGCTGAGGTAATCGAGGCGGCCTGTGTCGTCGGTTGTCCAAACCACTTGTGGAATGGTAGTAGCCAGGGTACGGAAACGGCTTTCACTTTCTTCAAGAGCCTGTCTTGCCTGCACGCTTCCGGTAACATCGGTTCCCATGACGAGGATGCCGCTGACCGTTCCGTTGGCCTCCACATAGGGCGAATACACAAAATTGTAATACCGTGTTTCTATCGCCCCATGGCCACGGTCATAGATCACCGGACGGTCATAGCCCTTGATGACCCTGCGGTTCTGGTACACGTCCAGCATCATCTCCACGATACCCTGCCCCCTGAGTTCGGGCAGGCATTCCAGCAGAGGCTTTCCCAGCACACGGTCATCCATGCGCCAGGTACGGAAGAGTGGTTCATTGGCTACTTCCACGATGAGCTCCGGTCCCTTCAGCACCAAAACGGGCTCCGGCGTTTGCTCCAGTATGTTGCGGAAGCGCACCTCACTGGCCTTGAGCCGTTCCTCGGCCGCCTTTCTCGCTGTGATATCGATCAGGGTAAACAACACGCTGTCGCAACACTGTCCGGGCTCAGGCAGCTTCATGGCAAACAACACATACAACAGGTTGCCCTTGAGTGTCCGCAGGCGGCATTCCGATTCAAAGAGCAGGTGCCCCTCGGCCAGGGCTACCAGCTCCCCGATAAACACCGGCATCGTCTCCGGTAGAAATACAGTTCCCAGGTTGTCGAGCAGCTGCGCTTTGTCGTCGGCTTCAAACATGCGCAGGGTGGCATCGTTGACATCGGTAATCCGCACAAGACGCATACACAGTTCCACAAATTCGGGGTGCGCACGGCAGTAGGCGCCCACGTCGGTTACGCCACCGGCTTTGAGTGCATCGATCACCTCCTTCACTGCTGTGAAGTCTTCCTCCCAGATAGAAACGCCGGCACTCTGAAAGATGCTGCGGTACTTCGCTTCGCTTTCTTCGGTTCTCCGGCGGGCCAGCACCTGTGCGGTTACTTCGTAAGCGTGTACCATCAGGGTGCTGCTGGCACCCCGCTCGTCGAGAATAGGCTGGATTACGAAGTTGTAGTAACCCGTCCGGCTGGTTCCGTTATCCTCGAAGGAGGCAGGAAACTCAGCAGCTACAAAAGGTGTCTGACTTTGATATACCGCATCGAACAACTCGTAGATACCCTGTCCTGCGATTTCAGAAAAGACCTCCTGTGGCGTTCTTCCCAGTAGTTCCGCTTCGGTGCGGTTAAAAATTTTCTGATATAGCGCGTTGGCGAAGGTATAGCGGTGTTGCGGCCCCTCGAGCAGGGCGATGGCTGCGGGCGCCTGCATGAAGAGGCGATACATATCAGCAGGCACTACGAGGCCGGCAGGCTCCGGCTGCAGGGACGCAGGATCGTAGGTTGCGGGTGAATCCATAATTAACGGATGATCACGAATGTACGAAATAAGACAGCCTTTGATGTAGTTCATTCGCAGGCCCACACCGCTCGTTTTCGAAACGGTACGTGGATGTGCCTTCCTTGCGCAGACGGGTTGCAGCTTGCAAAAGAGCGGTGCCGTCTTTAGCTGATTTCGTCCTGAAAAACCCGAGGCGCGGCCATGCTTTTCTTTTAACAATTCTTTGGATGGGCTACACGCAACTCCCCCGCGACCGGATTGGTTTCTTCCGAAACTCCTAACCATGATCCGAAATGCACTCTTCGCTCTCTGCACCCTCTGCTTCTTCCCGCTGTTCAGTGTCGCACAAAAAGCTAACCGCCGGGCTTCAGCAAAGCAGACGATTCCCTTTGACTCCACCCGCTGGAAGCGGGAACATTATGTAATCAACCGCGACTCCGCGTACCTCGATCCACGCATTGCATTGAAAAAACTGATGGGCGGCAACCGGCGTTTCGTGGAAGGGAAGAGCCTGCGCCCCCGACAAGACAGCATGGCGCTGCACAGCACGGAAAACGGACAAAAACCCTTTGCCAGCATTGTTGGCTGCAGCGATAGCCGCGTACCCAACGAGATCATTTTCGATCAGGGCGTCGGCGACCTGTTTATCGTGCGCACTGCCGGACAGGTAATGGCCGAAGCTTCCTATGGAAGTATTGAATTTGCGCACCTTGCCCTGGGCTCCAAGCTCATTGTGGTGCTGGGCCATAAAAAATGTGGCGCCGTGGATGCCGCCATTCAAAAACCTGATAACCCGCCGGGCCATATCGTAACCCTCATCAATGCCATCAAACCCGCGGCAGAAAAAAGCAAGTACATGGCCGGCGACCGTCTCGACAATGCCATCCGTCAGAATGTTACGGAGCAGGTAAACGCCCTGCGTGAGCTGGAGCCCGTACTGAGCAAAAAATATAAAAACGGTGAGATACTGATCGTAGGCGCTGTCTATGACCTGTCGACCGGCAAAGTCGAATTTCTGCCGGAAACACTCAGCAACCTTCCGGATCTTAAAACAAAACCCTGAGTCCTTACCTTTCCATGCTCATGACCTTCTCCTTGTACTACCCGGCTGCCGCTCAATACGGCCGACGGAACTGTATACCGATTATGAAACCAATAGCACTACTGGCAGCGTTGCTGCTATGCACCTCATTAGGGGCACAAAACACACGGATCACCGACAAGAACACCATAGGCTGGTACAATCAGTTTGCTACGTTCCGCTTCAACGACAAATGGAGCGGTCACCTGGAGTATCAATGGCGCCGTGCCGGTTTCATCCGCAACGGGCAACAGGGACTGCTCCGTACGGGTGTTAATTACCAGGCATCAAAACGGCTGCAACTCCGGGCAGGCTATGCCTTCATAGAAACCTTCCCTTATGGCGATTATCCGCTGCAGGCCACCGGACGTACGTTTCCGGAGCACCGCGCCTACCAGATGGTAACCCTGAACGATGCGCTGGGCCGGGTAGAACTCAGCCATCGGCTCATGCTCGAACAACGATGGATCGGACGCTTCGCGCAGGCGGATGCACCCAAGGTAACAGATTACCTGTTCCTCAACCGGCTGCGTTATCAATTGCGCCTGCAGGCGCCGCTGAACCGGCAGAAACTGGAAGACCGGACCTGGTATGCTGCGGCGTACAATGAAGTGTTTATCGGATTTGGAAAGAACGTCAACGAAAACGTGTTCGACCAGAACCGGCTCGCCCTTTTGTTGGGTCATCGCTTCAACAGCATCCTGCGGGTAGAAGCCGGCTTCCTGCAACAGGTGCTGCAGCTTGGCAGGGAAATCGAGGGCCGCAATGTGTTTCAACGCAACAATGGACCTATCATCAATGCCTATTACACCTTTGACCTGAAGCGGGCCCGGAAAACATGATGCCGGCCGCGGCCCTCGAACACATCCGGCTGATCAAATGCTCCCTTACCTTCGATTGAAACGATACCCATGCAAATGAATGAAACGCTGCTCCACCGATATGCCCAGGTGATGGTGCGCTATGCCCTGAACAACGGCAATGGCATCCAGCCGGGCGATACCGTATTCCTAGCAGGACAGGAGGTGAGCCGCGATCTTTTTCTCGCCATCGGGCGTGAAGTATATGCCGCCGGGGGTAACCTCATCAGCAGCTACCAGCCCAACAATACCCGGGATGCTTCCCTTGCCCGCTTTCTGCTGGAGCAGGGCAGTGAGGAGCAGGTAGGCTATTTTGCCGAGCCCTACTGGCGCGGTATCGTGGAGGCAGCCGATCATATTCTGTTTATCGTTTCGGAACCTGATGTGCACTATCTCGAAGAAATACCTGCAGCCCGCATCAGCCGCATGATGAGCGCCCGCGCTCCCTATATGAAAATGCGGGAAGCGAAGGAACAGGCAGGGAAGCTCTCCTGGTCGCTTTGTCTTTATGGCACGGAATCGATGGCGGCGGAGGCCGGGATGAGTCTGGAACAATACTGGGAACAGATCATAGAGGCCTGTTACCTGCGGGAGGAAGACCCCGTGGCACGCTGGCGCCAGGTGCAGGCCGAAATCGAAAGTTTCAAAGACAAGCTCGATGCTTTGGAAATCGAAAGTCTTCACCTCAGGGGCGAGGACCTGGACCTGAAGGTACGGATCGGGGCCGGCCGTAAATGGCTGTCGGGCGGAGGCAAGAACATTCCTTCTTTTGAAATCTTCACCTCCCCCGACTGGCGGGGCACCGAAGGCTGGATCCGTTTCAACCAGCCCCTCTACTATTCGGGCAAACGCATTGCCGGCATCGAACTACGCTTTGAGCAGGGCGTTGTTGTAACGGCAAGGGCAAGCGAAAATGAAGAGGCACTGAAGGAAATGCTGGCTCAGGAAAATGCGGATAAACTGGGCGAATTCTCACTGACAGACAAGCGCCACTCCCGCATCACGCGTTTTATGGCGACGACGCTGTATGACGAAAACATGGGCGGCGCCTTTGGCAATACGCATATCGCCGTAGGAAATGCCTACAAGGATACCTATCCCGGCAACTTCGCCTCCCTGAGCCAAGAGGAGTGGGACGCGCTGGGCTATAACAGCTGCCCTAAGGTGCATACCGATATCATCAGCACCAGCGACCGGACGGTAACCGCCACCCTCCGAGATGGAAGCGAAAGGGTGATTTACCGGGACGGCATGTTTGTTATCTAGCGAAGCGACCCGGTTCACCAACCTCGTTGTAGTACCGAAAGTGGATCAAGCTTGCCAGAGAGGCAGTTCAACAATGAAAACCGATCCGGTGCCCTCGCTGCCTTCGGCCCAGATGCGGCCGCCATGGCGTTGTGCTACCTGCAGGCAAAATGCCAGCCCCAATCCGGCACCCTCATATTCGTCTTTCGAATGCAAACGCTTGAAAGGCTCGAAAATGGCATCGGCCAGATCGACCGGGAAACCGATGCCATAGTCACGACAGCTGATTCGCCCGAAGGGACGCCCCTCGATGAACACCGGTTCGGACTGTATTTCTACTTGTGCGGCCCGATCCGCACGGGCGAACTTCAGGGCATTCTGCAGCAGGTTGTGAAACAAATGGTAGAGTAAGATGGGTATCCCGGCCACAACCGGCAGACCATTATGCGAAATAGAAGCGCGCCGAAGCTCAATAACCACATCCATATCTTCGAGCAAAGCTTCCAGCAGTGCGTTCAGATCGACGGCCTGCAAGGGCTCCTTGCTCGACTCCACGGTAGTAGAAAGCAGGAGGCCCTCGATCATATCATTGCTCCGCCGCGCAGCTTTCTCGATCTTAGCGAGGTAGGTTCTCGCACGCGGTGGCAAAACAGCACCAAATTCTTGTACAAGACGGCTTTGGAAAGTAGCCACCTTTCGAACCGGCTCGCGCAGGTCGTGCGAAGCCACATGGGCAAACTGCCTCAGGTCTATGTTCGACCGTTCGAGCGCCTGGGTTCGCTCGCGTGCGAGCCGTTCCAGCTCCTCCGAAAAGAGCTTCTGATCGTGAATATCCACTACCGAACCGATATAGCCCATGAACTGTCCGTCGGCATCCCTCCTCGGCACGGCGGAGTCAATCACCCAACGATAAACGCCGTCCCACCGGCGAAGCCGAAACTCGATCCGGTAAGGTTGCTCATTGCGGCTGGCATCCAGAAACACCTGTGCCGCCATGGCGCTTTCATCGGGATGTACAGCGTCGGTCCAGCCTATGCCATGCCCTTCCTCAATACGCTGTCCGGTAAAATCGTACCACTGCCGGTTGAGGTAGTGGCAATAGCCCTTCTGATCGGTGATCCAGATCATCACCGGAGCATTATCGGCAAGATTGCGAAAACGCGCTTCGCTGTCCCGGATGATGCGCTCCGCCTTCTTTCGCTCGGTGATATCGAACAGGATAACATGAACGCGGCTATAATCATCGTGCTCCGGAAAGTCGATGCGTACCAACACATCGATCAATCCGCCACTGAAGTTGCGAAGGACTGTCTCTGCCTCGTAGCGTCCTCCACCATGCGCAATCAGCAGCAATTCCTGAATGAGCGCCTCCTGTGTTTCATCCACGAAAACCCGTGGAAAGCCTTCCAGCAATTGCTGCTTGTTTCCTCCATACAATTCAAGCGTGGCTGCGTTCACATCCAAAACCCTGATCTGGCTGATCAGCTCTGACACAACATCGGGGTGCTTGCGTAAATGATCGGCCAGGTCTTGTAGGCCATTCTTCTTCAGCTCCAGAACACGCTTCCGCACCTCAGAAAAATCCTCCTCCCAGATCGACACCGGCGCGCGGCTGTAGATATCGTGGTAACGCCGCTCACTCGCTGCGATTCTCTGCTCTGCCCGTTTCTGATCCGTTATATCCGTGATGACCGTACCCACCTGCGCAACGGTTTCGCCATCGGCGGCAAAGACAGGGTAGTAATTGGCCAGCCAATGGCGCTGCACTCCGGATTGACCGGGTGTATCTTCTTCAATGTTTACCGGTCCCACAGCCTGGCCGGTATGCAACACCTGCTCGAGAAACGACAGCACCTGACCACCGATCTGCGGCAATACCTCCTGGATCGACTTTCCGGGGTGAGCGGCGGCGGGAATTCCATTGATGCCTGCAAGCACATTGTTAATATGCGTATAGCGGTGCTGCCGGTCGGTAAAGGCGAACCCAAGGGGAGCATGGTGCAACAGAGACTCTAACAGGGAAACAGTCTGCTCGCGCGCACTGATCGCTTGACGAAGTTTCGCCTCATCGCGCTTGCGGTCACTTATATCCGAAAAAAGGATAGCTACCTTCCGGCTTTCCGGACCTCCCAGTTTATACGCATACACTTCGAACCAGCGATTCATCACGTCTGAACCCTCCACAAACGACTGCGGGCACCCGCTAAGGGCCACCGAGCCGTAAATACGGAACCAATGTTCTTCCAGCCCGGGGAGCAGCTCGCGGGCCGTGCGGCCTACCGGGCTGATAAGCCCTGTTTGGGAATTGAACCGTTCGTTGCACTCCAGAAAAAGATAATCTACCGGCCGGTTCGTTTCATCGAAAAAAACCTCCACGATGCAGAACCCCTGGTTCATACGTTCAAACAAGCTCCGGTATTTCTCTTCATTGTGCCGCAACTGCTCCATAGCCGACCGGAATTCGTGAATATCTTCCGTGCAGCCATACCAACGCAACACCTTGCCCTGCCCGTTCTTACGCGGGAAAGCCTGCGAACGCATCCAACGGTAGGTGCCATCGCACATCAGGGTTCGGTGCTCAACCAGGTAGGGTTCGCCCTGCGCCACACATCTGTGCCACTCCTCCCGCAGAAACGTATGTTCGTCGGGATGGGTGTAGGGCTCCCATCCCCGCTCCAGCATCAGCAGGGCCGGGTGACCGGTAAGATCGCGCCACTTCTCATCGATCTGCTCCAACCCACCTTCCGAACTGGCCGTCCAATGAACGTTCGGACTCAATTTAACGGTGTAGTGCAACCGCTCTGTACTTTCCACCAAACGCCTCCTCGTAAGCACTTTATCCGTCACCTCGGTTGACACAACCATCACACCCTCCACCTGTCCCAGGTCATTGCGCAGGGGCTCATAAACAAAGTCAAACCAGGCTTCGCTCAGGGTTCCATTCCGGTGAAACTGCGTGAAAATTTCCTCCCCCCTGAACGTTACACCGGTGCTGAACACCTGTGTGAGTTGTTCGCGGAAACCCTGAGACGCCACTTCCGGGAAAACGGCAAAAAGCGGACGTCCGATGACCTCATCGGCGTCTTTCTGCCAAAGCACCAACTGCTTTTCATTTGCTAAATGAATGAGAAAATCCGGACCAAGTACAATCGACATGGCCACAGGCGCCTGGTGCAAAATTTTTCGCAAGCCATACTCGCCCTGGAGTTGGGTTGAAACAGAAGAGGTCATCAGTTAAGGGTGTGTTTAGACAGTTACAACTTTGAAGGTACAACGGGGATTCCCAATGAGATCATTTTTCTTCCATCGACCCATACCGCGCTACACCGCACTACAGCTCTTCCGTTTGCGTCTACACCTGCCGGACCGGAATCCTGTAACCAACCGCTTTCAGGGTTCGAGCAAAAGATGTGTGCGCAGATCTTTATGAAGTGCTTTGAGTACTTCCTGAGTCACCTTCCGGCGCAGCACCACCCGCGAGCCGATGTACAGCAGCATCCGCGTCAGTCCCGAAACACCGGTGCCCCTCAGCAACAGCGCTTCCACACGCTTTTTAATCAGGGGGCGCAAGGCTTCCAGTTCCCGCTTTTCCACCAAAGGCCAGTTGCTTCCGTTACGGAAAACGGGAATGGGGAGCCTGTTTTCCGGGCAGGGTTGCGAGAACAGGGGAATGATCTGCAGGCCGCCGGTTTTGCGGGAGCGGAAGCGATTCAGCTCAACGCCGGCGTATCCCTTCCTGAAAAGATCATGATGCGCTAACGCGGAATCAGGTATCGTGAAGTAATAGCGGAGGAACTGCTCGCAGTTGAATCGTCCGAGATGATAATCATGAATGCGGAACTCTTTGCTCAAAAAGCCGCTGAAGCCGCCGAGTGCGCCACAGGCGATGGCCCGGTCGCCGGCCAGGTCTTCCTCGCCGCCCCCGGGCAGCGGCACGCGGCGTGCCGGCGCAATCAGGAAGTGCCCCGCACAGGTAGCATCCATCGCTTCCTCGAGCAGTTCGGGCTTGCTGCGCATCTGCGCGATCATGGCGCCCAGGGTGCGCACCAGCACATTGCCCAATCCGACCTCATGATTACAGGCATCAGGCGGCTTGCTGGGAAAGGGATCGATCAGCAGGACGGTGCTTTTAAATGTATGGAAATCACGGAAGCTCCGCGTTTCAGCATCTTCACCTGCCAGCGCATTCAGCTCTTTGCGCACGCATTCAAAAGGTTCGTTGTTGATCATTCCTCCGTCGATATTCAGCGATACGTACGGATCGGTTGTCACCGGGAACTTCTGCAGCACGGGCCCGCAAAAAGTTTGGGCATTCACATAAGCTACAGGCCTCGACACCATCCGGGCCTTCAATCCTACCGGAAAAGCACCCGTAGCCATCGCGGCAGCGCGGGCAATGGACACATTGAGCTGCGGCTCCCGGAAGCGTAAGGGCATCCAGCAGGTAGCGCTGCCCGCAGGCGGTTCCCCGATCTCGAAACAGGCAAAGTCCTTATGTACGGCCATATAGTATTTCGAAGAACCGGGAACCGTACTCCGCATATCCACGTTATAGCTGAATCCGCAAAGATTGGAGAGCGTAGTAAACAGGCGCAGGTTGGGATGGATATACGCTGCCGGATGTGACCGCAAGCGGCCGGTATAAAGCGTAACCGCTCTGTCTGCGATCTCGTCGATGAAAGAGGCGTTGAGCAGCGAGGCTACGAAACCTTTGCCGATATCATCTGTGCGCAGCATCCGCGGAAACATGTCGTCCTGCGTAAGATCCACCCAGGAATGGTAGAGGCGATGCTCCGGCTTGCGCTGCAGGATGACCGGGTCGTAGTGCCGCGTGGCCGGATCCTCCGCCCGCAGCGGTTGGAGATGCTCTTCGAGCGCCGCGGCCGTGATCAGCCCGGTCATCCCTCCGGCAGAAGCGCCGCCGATGACCGATAGCAGCACCCGGTGCTGCGGCACGCCGGGTTCATTCCGACGGCGCTCCCAATCTTCGAGGGCTTCCAGCAAATAATCGATTACACCGGCAGTGTAGGCGCCGGCAGATACGGCACCCGCCATGCAGATGCCGAGATGAAAGGCAGGAACCGGATACATACGTGTGTTTTTGGTGATGAAATTCTGGCGACATGCGGAGCACGCAGCCGCCCAGCCGAAATTAATCACCGGCATTATGATTCACTACCGGGATTTTCCCCGGAAAACACCGTAAAATCCCTGTGCCTCAAAAAGGAATTTTCAGGTAGTAAGTACCGTTATGGCGCTTCGTTCAAAATGGTAATAATCCGTATTTTCACGGTAACGGCTGGTTGAAATTTACCGGCTGCCATAAACTCTGCGTACCATGCGTTACTGCATTTTACTGTTCACACTTGCATTGGGGCTGGCTCTCGGAAGCAGCGCACAATCTTACTCTTTCGAGGTGGAAAAAAGGGATCAGAAGTACGGTATGAAGCGAATCACCTGGCCCGAATTTTCATCCAACTACGTAACCGAAAGGGTGCTGGATGCCGAATACGATTCGATCATTAAAGATCGTAAGTGGGTCTACAATCCCTGGAAAGAAGAACTGCGCGCCACAGACTTCTTCGTTCTCTGGAAGGGTGGAAAGGCAGGGTTAATCGCTACGGAGCGTAAGTCATCGAAGTTAAACCGCGTCCTTCCCTGCAAGTATGAAGAAATCCGGTTGGGATCCGCACTCCTACCGGTGAAAAAAGACGGCCGCTGGGGCCTTTATGATCCTTTCCGCGATAAATGGGCGCTGCCGGCAGAATATGAAGATATGATTGCCGATACATCAAGACAGCGTTCGATGAATGCTGCCGGCAAAAAGCAGGGTAAATACGGGCTCTACGATTTGCGTCTGGGTACCTGGCTATTGCCCCATGAATGGGATGCCCTGCAGTTGGTGAACGGTGATTATGCGATCGTATCGGGAAACGGAAAGAAAGGAGTTTTCAGAAATACGGATGGAGCAGTGTACCGGCAGCCTACGGGTTGGCACCTGCCACCAGGGGCTTATGGACGTGTAGACTGGATCGGCAGTTACCTGCTTACCGACAGCAATGGTCGCCAGACTTTATGGGCTTACGACTACTACGAGAAGCAGGTGAAAAAAATGATACCCTTCCTGTACGACAGCCTTTCTCATCTGCCCGACCTGAGCAATAGCAAGAACCTGTTCTTCCTCGCCGACAGCGCGGGCCGGCGTGGTGCGCTCCAACTCACGATCAACGGGAACGGTCTTTTCAGTGCGATCCCCTGCTCCTACGATGATGTTTATGAAGCGCAGGCCGAAAAAACCCTCGTGGCGGTCCTGGGCAGCCAGAAAGGCGTTTATAACATTGAGAAAGGATGGGCCCTGAAACCCGATCCGCGGCAGTCCTTCCTCCGAAACTACAGTTACTTTCATACGCTGGTCGCCATTGCCCATATTCCCGGCCAGGGCTTCACCGTAACCAGTAATGCTTCAGGAGCCGCCGACGAACTGAAGATCGCGGACCCACTGACCTACGACAGCATCGCCCTCCCTTCTGCCTGGTTTCTGGTGGCCTACCGTAATGGAAAACAAACCGGATATCTGCTGAAACCCAGGTGGATCAATAACAAAATCGCCTACCAAAGCGCCGAGCTGATCGCACGGGAGGTAAGCGCTTGCTGTATTCTGTATCCAATAGCAGCGGAGGAGCGGGGCCTTGAAATAAAGAATCATGCTGTGATCTATTTCCGTAACGACGGTAAAGCGGCATGGTCGTATCTGGGGCCCGGTCAGCAAAAGCTGCAAAGCAGTCCCTCGTTTGTCGCAGACGCTATCGATGATCATTTTGCAAAAGGCTCCTTCACCTACCGCGATGCGCCCATCCTCTTGGTGAGGCAAAACGGCAAATATGGATTGGTCGCGGCGAACGGGACAAACGTGGTCAAACCGGAGTATGCGGGCTTTCGGCCTGCCGGAGACCATACGATACGTTTCACCTCCCCACAGCCGGGAAAGTTCCGACAGTATAACTACTACAAGAACGAACTCAACGATGGTCGCTTCGACAGCACCTGGCAGACGCTCGACTGGGCCTGGATCAATGGGCGCAAGGTGGCCGATTTCGATTCTGTTCTTGAAGCCCGCTTCCGCCTGCTGGCCCGGGTCAACGGCTCCTGGTACAAAGTGGAGGGTCACCGCGCCACGCCTACCCGCATGCTGGAGGAAGGCGATGTACTTTTCAGCCAGCAGATGCCGGCCGGGAAAGTCGAGTTTTTCGAACAGAAGGAAGGCGTGGGCATTCGCCTCGACAATAAAGTGATCTTTCCGCCGATCCTGCGGTCGGTTGCGCTCAGAGATTCGCTGCTCACACTCTACAGTGTCGGATCAGGGGCGGTAACGATACCGGCAGGCTACATACTGAATAAACGCTTCATCTGGGAGCAGGGCATCGGGCTGTTCCGGAACAACATGTCGTGCATGACGTGTAGTGGCAGCGGACTGGTAGAAAAAGAGACAACACATACGGAGCAGGGTTCGGTATCGTACCGCACAAAAGAAATCACAGAACAAAAGACCGATTTCGAAAGAGTCTGGAACCCGCGGACAAACACGTATATGGATGTCCGCTCTTCGCGGCCCGTCACCCGCACCGAAACAACTACGGTCAGATCGCCCGACCGCACCATTACTACCCGGGTAAAAGTGCAATGCGCTACCTGCAAGGGCAAGGGAAAAACCGACTATTATTTCAACTACAAAGTCGTTGGGGACCGCCTTGTCCGCGACTAACCGCATACGTCCGGCAGGAGGACGCGCCGATCAGGGAGTGCTTTGACAGGGAAACAGCAGGCCGTCCCTACGCTCCAGGATGCGGAGCCGTTCCAGCCGCCCGATCTCTTGCTGCATAAACTGCCGCAGGGAATCGTCGTAGCGCGAAAATCCCAGCAGGCGGGCCGCGCTGCGTCCGAGTTCGTCGGGGTCAATACCCATGGAAGTCCGCAAAAGCTGTTGCAATACCAGCATCCGCTCCTCGGGGGCCACCCATTCGATCTTCTTGCCTTCGAGCCGGGCATAACTGCGGGCTTCCGTAACCTGCTCCCCGGGAAGGTAATACCAGTCCTGACGAAGCTCCACTGATCCCTGCCGGCAGAGTGCGCCAGTGGCCGTGGTCAGCCGCCGGCGTAAGGCAGCGGTGAGCCGTGCCTGCTGCTGATCGGCGAAGCGGCGAAACAGCACATCCTGGTGCACCGGTGCCTCTGCAACAATGATTTCGAGCAAGCGCTGTTCTACCCAGTCGGTACGATCAAGCTGCTCCAATGGCCGTCGCGGGGCCGAAAAGACGGGATAGGCGGGCAATACCGTTTCCTGAGGCTCCAGGGCATCCACAACCAGCTCCGGGCTGTCCGAAACCTGTATTTCTACGGATGGTCGGGTATCCGGGGTTTCCAGTCCAAGTTGCGTCAGCACCTTACGCAGGCGCTCCGTTTCGAAGGCCCGGTTATAAAACCAGTCGGTGCTCCAGATGCGATGCATCCGCCAACCCAGGCCTTCCAGTATGCTCTGCCGGAGGCGGTCGCGGTCGCGTGCGGAAGGAGCCCGATGATAGGTGGCGCCATCGCATTCCACGGCCAGCAGAAAACGTCCGGGCCGCCCGGGATCGCGCACCGCCAGGTCGATCCGGTAGCCTTTGCAACCAACCTGGTGCTCCACCTCATAACCCATGGAACGGATGGCTCCGGCCACATCGGCTTCAAAAGGGGAGTCGGCCTCCCTTCCGGTGAAGGTCTCCCCGCCCCTTTCGCCGGTTTCCGCATAACGGAGATACTGCTGCAACAACTGCACACCCATTGGGGTGTCGGCGTGCACCCGCAGATCGGCAAACGAAAAGTTGCAGAAAATATGGTTCACATACCGCGCCCGGGTGATCAGTACGTTGAGCCGGCGCTCGCCTCCCTGCAGGTTGAGCGGCCCGAAGTTCTGTGCGAGTTTGCCCTGGTTCCGGCCATAGCCCACCGAAATGAAAATGGCGTCGCGCTCATCGCCCTGCACATTCTCCAGATTCTTGACAAAAAAGGGCTCGGCTACTTCCGGCCGGTTCAGAAAGGCAGCGAAAACAGGATCGCTTTTGGTGAGCAGCGCCAACTCTTCCTCGATCTGATCGCGCTGACGGATGTTGAACGCTACCACGCCGATGGTCATGCGCGGATGATGGTGATGAAACTGCTGCACCGCAAGTGCTACCGCCCGGGCTTCACCGCCATTACATCCCTGTCCCTCATAAGGACACTCCCGTTCATCGAGGCCCGTGTAATTCACGCCGAGAGCAGGACCGGGTGGACGTACAGCAGGGAAGACGAGCAGGCGATCCTCATAGAAGTGCCGGTTCGACGGCTCGATCAGGGAGTGATGCCGGCTCCGGTAATGCCACAGCAAATGAATCGGTACCAGCCGGGCCCGCATGGCATCCATGATCGACTCCACGCTGTCGCTCACGAGGCCGGGGCCCTCACGGTCCGGATCCGGCTCTTCGCCCTCCAGCATCCTGCGAAAGAAACCCGAGGGCGGCATCTGGCGCGTATCGCCGACAACAATGGCCTGCCGGGCACGCATCAGGGCGCCATAAGCATCCACCGGCTCTACCTGGCTGGCTTCATCGAAGATCACCAGGTCGAACATACCCGACTGGGCGTCGAGATAATTCGCTACCGACAACGGACTCATCATGAACACCGGCTTCAACGCGACCAGCGCATCAAAATGGGCCTGCACCATGCGGCGTATCGGGGGTATCCGGCGCGTTCGCTGGGCCAGTTGCCGCAGCATTCCCGCTTGTCCTGCCGTGCCCAGTTGCCTGATCGCTTCGTTGTGCCGGTTATAGAGCTGCACCTTGTAGTAGTCCTGCAAACGCCGGTCGAGCCGTTGAAAATTCTGACGGAGGGCATCGAGATCGGAGCCCTGCGTATCGCGTAGCACCGGGTGCTGCCCGAATAGCTGCTGCAGCTGTTGCTCCCACACCTGTAGCTGGAACCACAGGGCGAGGTGCTGCGGCGCCTCCGGCCACTCTTCGGCCACCCGGGCCACCAAACCCAGGCCTCCCGCCCGCAAACGTGCGCACTGCTGCCGCATCCGGCCCCAGGGCTCCACATCCGCAACCCGCGCAGCAATGGCCTCCAGTTTCTCGCGGAGCGCGGCAAAGGTCCATGAAGCGATCACCGGCTCGGCCAGGGAAAGCCGTTCAGCCAGGAGCGACCAATGTTGCTCAAAGCGCTGGCGGCTTTGCTGCAAACGTTCCAGCAGGCTGTGTTCCAGATCCAGAAGGGCGCTGCCGGAAAGCCGCTCCCGGAATGCCGGTGCAAAATGGCTCAGGGCCTGTTGCTGGCAAAGCACCATCCAGCGCAGATATTGTTCCAGCGCAGGGCCGTCGCTATCGATACCCCGCCATTGCGCACCGAACCAGTGGCCCATATCAGCGGTATCTGCCTGCCAGGCCCGCAGGGCTGCCCCGTAAGCCATCAGCCGATCGGTCAGGGCCAGGGGCGAACATGCTTTTATCTGCACCGGATCGGTAAGCCATCCGGCCAGCGCACGGCGGGCGGCACGCAGGCGTCCGTTCACGAGCCGGTTCCACCAGTTATCGGCAACCGAGGCAAACACGGTACGAAGCGGCTGCAGGTCGGCTTCAAAAGCAGCGGGCAGAAACAAACGGAGCAACCCGGCACGCTCCGCCTGGAGCCTTTGCCCTTCTTCGATAGCCTGCTGCAGGCGCATTTCCGCACCACACCAGTCGAAAAGGGCGGCCGGCACGCGACAGGCCCGGGGCACTTCCAGCAACAGACGGAGGGCAGATTGTGCGATCCCGGCCTGCTCACGTAGAGGCTCATGCGCAAATCCCAGATAATCGGTCGCTTCCCGATGGGCATCGGCGAAATTGCCGACCGCCATCGCCGCCTGCTGCAAGAGCTGTTTCAGGGAGTCCTGTTCCTGAAGCGTCAGCGTTCCCGAATGCTCAATGCCCCAGAAAGGCGAGCGGGATGGTATCGGAAACTGAACTAGGGATTGCTGAAGCGATTGCACCTGCAAAGCCTCGGTGCCCGGCAAATCGATCGTGCCGACAGCCGCACGCTGTGCCGTACCTGTATAATTACGGAAACTGTCGTAGAGGGCGCCAGGCATTTCCGAAGGCAAGAGCGCCGGCATCGCAGCACGGGCCCGGAGAATGAGCCCCATGAGCTCGAAGGGGCTATAACCCGTCTCCATGGGTTCGTTGATCAGCTGCGACCAAGCACGCAAACCTGCGACGGCGCGCTGCAGCTCGTCTTTCTGAAATGGCTGCAGCAGGCGTGCCTCGGATGCATGATTGAGGAGCCGGGCGAGCTCGCGTGTAAACTCGGTTTTCCGCGCTTTGGTACCGTGCAGTTCGAGACAGACGTTTCCGAGGTTTACCTGCTCCATACGCCGGCGAACCACCTCCAGCGCAGCCCGCTTTTCCGAAACGAACAGCACCTTCTTTCCGCGATGAAGTGCATCCGCGATCAGGTTCACGATGGTCTGGCTCTTGCCGGTGCCGGGCGGACCTTCCACGACCATACTCCGCCCATTTCGTGCTTCCAGCACCACCTTTACCTGGCTGCTATCCATATCGAGCACCGTTGCCGGCTCGTCGGGAGGCACCTGCCCGTCGAGGATCATATCCGCTTCGTATTGCAGGGCGCCTTCACCGAAACCGGCCACCAGCAGCTGTTCGAGCAGCACAGGCGCATTCCCGGGCTGCATCCACTCGGCAGCGCCGAGGTCTTTGTACATGAGGTACTTGGTAAACGAGAAAAAACCGAGCGCACATTCATCCCAGGCGAGCCTCCAGCCGCCCGGTCCTGCTACCAGCTCCTGCCAACCCTGTTGCCACTCCGAGAATTGCTGTTGAAAAACGCCGGTATCCTCCGTCTCTTCGAAGGAAGGCTGGACCGGCGGCGCCTGCCGGTGGAACTGGCGCAGGGCCGCCGTGAGGGAATGATTGGGCTCGATCTCCTCTTCGTTGTACCGGATGACGAGGGCGCCATCGGAACGGCCGCGGGAACCGCTTCGGGGGCCGATCTCAACCGGGATCAGGAGCAAGGGTGCCCGCCATTCAGACTGGCTGCGCGGATCTTCTTTCCAATACAGCATTCCCAGCGCCACATACAGCATATTCACGCCCTGCTCTTCCACCGCGGTGGCCGCGCCTCTCCGTAAACGCTCCAGGCGTGCCGGCAATTTTTCGGTATCTCCTTCCCAGTATAAAACGGGCTCCCGGGGTTGGGCTTCCCTCGCCGATGGCAGGGGCGTAATGGCCAACTCCGCGCCATCGAGCAAGGCATAAGCCAGGTCGGCCGGACGGGTTGCATGCAGGTGCAGATAACCGGGCTTCCGGCCCAGGTTCAACAGGGGGTTCCTTCCATCCAGTTGCAGGAGCTTCATCCGCTCCTTATCGAGCAATTCCGTGAGCGTGGGCATGCAGGGCTGATTGAACAACAAACTTAAGCAGGGTACGTAATGCGGCACGCACTGATGAACGTGCACCGGTGATGCGCAGGGTTCCGGCATAGCGGGATGCAGAAAATTCCTGTAAATTGGCGGATGCAACGTACCCATCCGATCTTTCGTATTGCTACGGTATTCCTGTTCACCCTGTTCTCTGTTTCCGGGGCCGGGGCACAGCAGCACCGCGAGCAAGCGTTTCTGCGGCATCTCAACAACCTGTTGTCCCGGAGCAGCGCGCATCATGGGGCGCATGAAGGTGAACGTTTGAAGATCGACACCCCCTACACACTGCGCAACGGTATGTTAAGCGTCAGTTTACGCTACGAAACCGACACGAGCCGTACCCGCTACCGCTATGTAGCACCGCTGGCAACCGTCAGGCGCATCAGCTCCGACCGCTACCTGATCCTGGAATATGCGGAAAGGGAAGTTCAGATGTTCACTGCCCATGGAAATGAACCGTTCCCGGCCCAGCCCCAACAGATCAGCATGCTGCACCTGGGAAATCCCGGAGACCAGAACGAGCTGGCCGACAGCGTGAGCTATAATCTGTCCCTGCTGCTCAACAACAAAAAGATCGCGCGCTATCTCTTCTACTACGATGATTATCTCGATGAAAACAACTTTGCCGATGGCATGAAGTCGGTGGAACGCGGAGGGAAATATGGCTTCGTCAATAAAAGCCGGGAAGTCGTAATTCCGTATTTCTACGAAGAGGTGAATGAGTTCAGCGAAGGTCTGGCGGCCGTAAAAAAGGGCGGACGCTGGGGCTTTATCGACACAACCGGAAAGGTGGTTATTCCTATCCGTTTTGAAGACGTGACGGATTTCAGCGAAGGGCAATCCCTCGTCCGCGACGCTAAAACCAGAAAACAACACTATATCGATCGCCAGGGCCGAAAAGTGAAACCCTGAAGCAGGAGGGAAAAGGCCCGGAAAGCTGCCCGTCCTAATGTGCGGGAACGTACTTTCGTAGCTCAAAAAGCCAACAAATCATCATGTTTCCTACCCGTAAACTGCTGGCCACCGCCCTGATGGCCCTGACCGCTTTCGCTGCCGACGCACAGATTTTTGATAAGACCAGGGGCAAAAATGTGCAGGCCCTCTACAATCAGCCCACCAATGTGTATACCTGGGGCAATGGTGCTTACAACCACCGGCTCCGCACTGCCTTCGGCAGCCACTGGAATGCGACGCAGGTGGTCTTTCACGATGTATCGAAAGGTATGCCGGAGCTCTCCTCCGGCTCTACCGTATTCATGCCGGTGGTAGTGGGCCTGCGCGTACGGGATCATGAAACCTCGATGAACCATCCCTTCTTCGTATTCGCCGAAGCCGGCCGGACCGGCATGGTGAACGGTGATGGCATCGTCACCGCCTTCCCGGTCAATGGCTTCCATTACGAGCTCGATGTGACGGTCGACTCCATGTTTCACCGCTCGCTGCTACGCGTGCCCTACGTGGTGCATACCATGAACGAGATGATCAATTATCTCAAGACGAACGGCAACGAAAAAGGTTATGAGAAGCTGATCGAGGAGCGTGCGTCGCGGATTACCGGAAAGACCCTGCTCATTCCTGCCGAACTGCTGACCGAATGGAACGTCAACCCGAACACGACGGCGCTGATGAAGGCTAATTTCGACGCCGGCAAAAAGCCCATGCGCGAAATCAGGGCGGCTATTCTGGAGCAGGGCGCTATCGCCTTTTCCGGCAAGCACCAGATCCTGCCTTCCGCTGAGATCATGAAGCTGGAGCAGGGTGCCGATGCCGACAAATACACCCTCTTTCTGCCCGCGATCAACAATAAGAAGTACGTCATGGTGTTCGACCTCAAAACAAAGGACCTGCTCTATTTCGAGACTACGAACATGGGCATGAAGATCAAGGAAAAGGACTTCGAGAAGCTGAACAAGGCCATGAACCGGTAAACGCAGCGGCCTGTTTTTTGCAAACCGTCTTCGGGAAGCCCTGGCTGCCGGAAGACGGTTTTTCGTTTCCGGCTGAAAATGCCGTACCTTGGGAAACAGCGCTTGAGAAGAATACTACCCATATCGCTCCTGGCCACACTGCTGGCATTCACTGTCGTCGCCCGTGCGCAGCAGGGCACGGTTGTATTTCTACGCGATACGATAACTACCGGGTATGCTCCGGCACAGTTCACAGATCTGACCGAAGCACCCTCGCCCGAAACGATCCGCCGCTTCGAGGAAGAAGCACTGGCCAAAGGCTTCGGAACAATCGGCAGGTCGTTGGAGGAATATGGCCGCATCAAAGGGCTGGACGACTGGTATTTCTACCAGCTTGTGCGCAAAACGGCACAAATGATCAGCCCGAAAGCCCAGCATTACGCCCGCTACACCCTGTATAAATGGCTGCTGCTAAGGGCTTCCGGCTACGATGCACTGGTGACACTCGGGAACGGGAAAATACTGCTGTATGTGCGCAGCAACGAAAATGTCTACAATATTCCCTGCCGCACAGAAGGCGGACGGCGCTACGTTTGCCTGAACTACCATGACTACGGCCAGATCGATTTCGGGCGTGAACAATTCATAGCCATTGCTGGAAAAGCAAGCCCGGAATCGCCGCGGCTTTTCTCCTATACCATCCGCTTTGCTCCCGACCTGGGCGAGCAGGCCTATATCGACCGCGACATCCAGTTCGAGTATTTCCAGCGCATCTACCAGTTCCGCGTAAAACTCAATCCAGAGGTGCAGAACATCTTCACCAACTACCCGGTGGTCGATTATGAGCTGCAGTTTAATATGCCACTCAGTCCGAAGACCTACGAGTCGTTGATTACCTCCCTGCGGCAGCACCTGAAAAAGAAAAAGCTCCGCGAAGGCATCGAGTTCCTGTTGCATTTCACCCGATACGGCTTTGAATTTCGTCCTGACCAGGAAGTGTATGGCGCTGAAAAACGCATGTCGCCCGAGCAGACCCTGCTGCATCAATACAGCGACTGCGAAGACCGGGCGGCCCTATTTTTCCTGCTCGTCCGGGAGATCTACAAACGCCCCATGCTGGTGCTGGTGTATCCCGACCATGTATCGGTGGCCGTGCAGCTGGACAAACCCTATGGCCGCACGATCGAATACCAGGGCGAACGTTACACACTGTGCGAGCCCAGTCCGCAGGCCATCGACCTTGCCGTGGGGCAGGGTGTTCCCTCATTGAAGAAACAACCCTTCGAGGTGGCCTACGCCTACCGTCCCTGATCCCATCCCTTTTTTGTTCAGGGCTTCCGGGCTCCCTTTTTCCACTCCTGCAACAGTGCTTTGGAACGATCGGAAAAAGGCAGGTAATAAAATTGCCCGTCTCGGATCAGGTAAAAATAGGAACAGGGCTCGGCTCGGCCGGAGAAATACAGAGTGCGTACCTGCTCGCCCTTGTAGAAATACAGCTTTCCTTCGGAACGGCAACCGCGTGCTGCCGTCTCCAGGCTGTGAGGTGCAGCCAGTTCCTGCTGCAAGGCTCCGATCTGTGCGGTATCGGTGATGGTGCTGTAGGTGAAGAAGCGGGCATAGCGCAGGGTATCGCCATCGGGGTTGTCGTAGTAGATGGCCTGAACGCTGTCGGCGTCAAAAAGAAGCGGTTCGCGGCTCCGCAGTGTACCCGGTGCGGGTACTGCGCTGCTTACGGTATCCGTTTCGGTGCCTGTTTGTCCTGATTTGTGTTCCGGTTGGTTGGTACAGGCACCGAGCAACAGGGAGGCACTGATAAAAAAGAAGATCGGCTTCATAAGCAAAATAAATGACAAAGCCGCTTTGCAGCGGCTTTGTCGGAAAAAATGAAATCAGCTTAGTAGGTGTTGGTCTGGGGCGTGAAGCTCACCCAGCCGCTGGTCCAGTTCGTGGTACCGAAAGCGCCGCGGAAGGGCACAACGGTAAAGAAAGGATCCAGCCCGGTAAACACGGCGCCGGCAAGTGCGGGCGATCCGGTCATAGGCAGGTAGTTCGGTGCTTCCCAGTTGAAAGGAGCCGTCAGCATGATGTCATTGGCGTTGGTATAGGTGACGCTGCCGGCGGCTTCAGCCTTGGCACGAATCTGAGCGGAAGTGATCACTCCTGCGGCAGCCGCGTCGATCGTGCGGTAGGGATCTTGCACGGCATGCACCAGGTTGTTGGCGAACTTTGAGTTGTCATTATTGTACTCGGTTGCTGTGGCCGTGCCCTCCAGTCCGAATCCACCGCGGGGGAAGCCCATCATGATGGAGTTGTGCACTTCGAAGCGCACATTGCGGCGCCAGCGGTTAGCCACGTTGATATTGGCCTGCGTGTTGGGGTCACCGTTAGGTCCGATCCAGGTGATATTGGAAAGAATCGGGCGCGTGAAAGGCGTCGCCGAGCTGCCGGAGCCATCATTATCCGCCTCCACTCCGTTGCCGGCATCGGTATCGGCAATTTCAGGGCGGCGCTGTACGACGGCGAACTGAATACGGCCGGTGTAGCCGAAGTCGAAGTCCAGGTCATCGTCGGAGGTGGCATAGGAAACGAGGTACTTCGCATTGTGCGTGCCGCCGAAAAATTCGAAGGCATCGTCGTTGCCATAGGATATCTGGATGTACTCGAGGGTTGTGCCTGAACCAACGCCGCCGGTGGTGAGACCATTGATCTCGGAGCCCGGCTCGGCGGCAATACCGGCCCATTCGATACGTACATAACGCAGGGTGCCTGAGTTATCAGCCGCATTGGTGCCGCCATAACGACGATCCACGCCGCCTTCGATCAGCGGAGCAGGCGACAGCGGACGGTTCGTAGGTGCATTGCCGAGGAGAATGATACCACCCCAGTCGCCGCGCTGGCGCTGGCCGGCCGGCTTGCCCGAAGTAAACACGATGGGCTCCTGTGCGGTACCGATAGCCTCGATCTGCGCGCCACGCTCAATGATGAGGGCGCCTTTCTGCGACACGTCGCTCTTGAGGATCGTGCCGCGGGGGATGGTCAGCTTGGTTCCCGACGTAAAGTACACGTAACCCCGAATGGTATAGGTGCCGCCGGTCAGGGTGATGTTGCGCTCATAGGAACCCTGCAAAACGCGGCTGACATTCGGATCGTCAGCATTCTGGCTACCGGTGCCGGTGCCGCCGCCACTCACTTCGTCGTTGAAATTTACCTTAACACAAGCGGGCATGGTCATCGCTAACGCGGCCACAACCAGTAATTGCCTGAAAATTTTCATGATGTGCTTTTTTAAGAAAAGGTCGTTTGTGATTATTTGGTTTTGAGGGAGAAATCGTACGTAAAGCCGAAGGTCACCGTCGTGCCGGGACGATAGGCATAGTTGATCCGGTCGCCCGCCCCGGGCTGGAAGGCCGCACGCGACGTCGGGTTGTCGTAGAAAGCGAACTGGTTGTTCAGCAGGTCGGATACGGTCAGCTTCAGTTCGCCCTTGCCCTTGAGGATCTTGCGGGCTGCCTGAACATCCACCAGGTTACGGGGACGCTCGTAGATATCGTAGAAGCCGGCACCATTCGGATCACCCACGAGGTACAGGCGGGGACCGACGCGGTTATACAGGATGGAAGCATTCCACAGCGTGCCGGTATACTGCAGCCCGCCGTTGATCAGGTAGGGTGACTGGCCGTAGAGCGGACGGTCCTGGCTGGCGTCTTTGCCGGAAGCCTGCACCGTGGTGAGCGTGACAGTGGAAGCCATCACCGTGGCATTACCCAGCACCGTAAAATTCTTGAGCGAAGAACTGATGAAGTCGAGCCCCTTGCGGAAGTCTACCTCGGCACCGATCAGCCGGGCCTTGTCGGCATTGGCGTAGTTGAACAGCCAGCGGTCGCCGTTGCTGCCCGGGTCCATCCGGAGTTCGATCGGGTCATCGAAATTCTTCATGAATACGCCTGCAGAAAGCATCTCTCCGGAGCGGGGATAATATTCGTAGCGCAGGTCGAGGTTGGTGATGGACGTGCGCCGGAGGTCGGTTTCACCGGCTATGCCCCAGATCTGCTCATAATCAAAGAACTGGAAGGGAGCAATCTCGCGGAACTCCGGACGGGCAACGGTTTTCGAAGCCGCCACACGCAGCTGGTGCTTCGTACGGAAGCTGTAGGTGGCATTGATCGAGGGCAGGATGTCCCACTTCTCCGTGTCGACGATGATGCGCTTCAGCGACAGGTCGCGGCTCTCGAGGAACTGGTTGAAATACTCGGCGCGGGCGCCCCAGATCACGCGCAGGTTCTGGCCGATCTTGTTGTCGAACATCGCAAAGCCCGAGTTAAGTGCGGAAATACCGAAGTAACGGTCGGTGTTCTGCGTCTGCTCGTCGAGATACAGGCCATTTCCGTTGATATTCGATGGCAGGAAAGCCTGGTTGTAGGGAATGTGAATATCGGTGCTGCCGGAAGCAGGACGATAGCGGTAAACCCGGGCGCTGAAGTCGCGGAAGCGCAGCAGCGTGCTGCCGCCCGCCTTGAAGGTCTGCTTCTCTCCGCCCATGTTGAAAGGCACTACCAGCGAGCCATTGGCGCCGGCGCTGTAATCTTTAAGGTTCGAAAAGAAGCGGCGGGTATCGTCGTCATCCATTTCGAACTTGGGGTTGGCGACGCCGATCGGCTGCACATACTGCGCCGTGCGGAAGTCGGGCTGCTTCTTGAAGTTATAAGAGAAGTTACCGTTCCAGGTCAGGCGCACTCCCGAACGGGTAAGAGCATGCTCGCCTTCGAGCTGACCGCTGTAGAGGCTGCGCTGGTTCAGGAAGGAAGAACGCAGGTTTACATTCTGCAAACGGCCGGCATTACGGAGGTCACGGGTGTAATACACGTCTTCATAAGCCTGATTGAACAGGTTCTTGAAGGAGAACTTGTGGCGGCCACGCACGTAGGAGAGGTTGACGATACCGCCTGCGGTAACATTATAGCGGTTCTGCGTTTCGTTGCCTTCGAACATAACGGCGCGGTCCTGCTCGTATCGGGCGCGAACAACATCGTCATAAATGACCTGACCCTTGCGGTGGTACACGGAAATGATCGAGCCGAACACGCCGTTATTCTTTTTAGAACGGCTGGAATTGGCCCAGGTAATGTTGAGCGTGGTGATCGGCATCGCCGTAGACTGGTGTTCGGCATAAACGTCTCCACTGAAGTCGCGGGTGATGCGGATCTTCTCATCAACCGAAGCCTCGCGATAGCGGACGATCGAGGGCATGGAGGCCGGAAGGCTACGGGTGCCATCGTCGAAACCAAGCCAATCCGTAGAATTACGGCGGTTGCTCACGAAGTTGCGAAAGGTGGATTGGGTATTATATCCCAGCGAAAAGCCTACTGATAACAGGTTTTGTGTGGGCACATCCTTGGTGCGCACCTGCACGAGACCACCGGCAAACTCCCCGGTGAGATCCGGTGTCGCGGTTTTGTTGATGATGACGTTGTCGACCATCTGAGCCGGAATAAGGTCAAAGGAGAAGACCTTTTTGTCGGGCTCTGTGCTGGGGAGCGGCGCATTGTTGATCATCGCCTGGTTGTAGCGGTCTGAGAGGCCCCGAACAACCACGAACTTGTTATCCTGGATCGCGGCGCCACTGACGCGCTTGAGCACCTCACCGGTATTGCGGTCGGGTGTGCGGCGGATAAAGTCGGCGGCAATACCGCTCGAAAGGGAGGTGTTGTTGCGCTGGAGGGCGATCAGGGTCGCTGTATTCTCCTGGCGGCGCGAGGTGGAGCGTACCACCACTTCCTGCTCGGTCTTACGTGCCGTTTCGAGCATCACATTGAACTCGTTCACACCATTGCTGCTGACCTCAACATCGGATACCGCTTTGGCAGCATAGCCAACCGAAGAGAACTCGATGGTATATTTTTTTCCTGCCTGGAGGCTGAGCGTATAGGTTCCCTCTACATTGGTAGTGGTTCCTGTGTTGGCCCCGGAAACGCGCACGGATACACCGGATACCGGCTCATTGCGTTCATTCGTCACCTTTCCCGAAAGACGCAGGTTTTGGGCGAAGGTTATCGAAAAACTAAAGAAAGCGATCAGAAAACACAGGATACGTGCGGGCATTCCTCAAATTTTCAGCAAAGGAAAACTTCCCGTATTACGCTTTTGTGACGCGAATGTTAACGCTGGATGACGCAAATGTTACGGCAATGTTAACATCAATGATGTGCTCCTATAACCACTTCTTCCGGCGGAAATACCAAAGGAAGAGCAACGAGGATACAATCATCAGCAGGATCGCGAACGGATAGCCCAGCCGCCACTTCAGCTCCGGCATGAAATCGAAGTTCATCCCGTAAATGCTGGCTATGAGTGTGGGCGGCATAAATACTACGGTCACCACGGTAAAGATCTTGATGACCTTGTTCTGCTCGATGTTGACCAGACCGAGAAAGGTATTCTGCAGGTATTCGAGCCGCTCAAAGGAAAACTGGGTATGCTGCAGGATCGACCCGATATCTTTTATAAGGATCCGCAGGCGTTCTGCCTCGGCCCCTTCGGCTTTCGGACTTTTCAGCAGGGAAGAAACGAGGCGCTGCTTATCGACGATGCTTTCCCGCGCCAGGATCGTGTTCTCCTGAAGCTGTGAAATATGGATCAGCACATCCTCACGAAGCGAGCGTTCTTTGGTAAGCTGCCTGCTGATGTCGGTCGTGATCCGCGATACGTATTCGATAAAGTCGGCATCCAGGTCGATCTGGTTCTCGATGATGGTCAGGAGAATCTGGAGGCTGTTCAGTCCGCCCCCGGCCCGGAAACCCTTGAGCCGGCGCACGGTCTGGGCAAAGGAGCGCAGGTCGGCATCGCGGATCGTAAACAGGATATCTTTCTTCAGGATAAAGGAAACCTGGTCCGTACTGTAGCTCCGGTCTACGTTCACGATAAAGCCATTGTTGGCTTCTATATAGTCCGCCTCCTCAAAATAACGCGAGCTGCTCTCGATCTCCGCAGCTTCCTGTGGCGTAAAGAGCTCGATCCCGAAGTGCGTCTCCACTTTGCGCTTCTCCCCTTCTGATGAGCGCTGCAGGTCGACCCATACGATACGGGCGCAGTCGGCCGGGAACAGGGAAGAAGGATTCTTTTCCCAGATGAGCTCTCCCGATTGGCGGATGTAAAACAGGCGGATCATATTCTTCGGATGTGCTAAAATAAGCGCATGCGGCCAAAGAAGCAGGATGACCTTCCGAATCCGGGCGCTACGAAGTGGCTGCGCGGACAAGGAGTACCACTGATCATCGCTACGCCTCACTGCCGCCAGGTATAGGCAGGATGTGCCGTCTGGATGGAAACGCAGCCTCAGCGCCTACCTTCGTATAAAGCTGATTGGATGAGACGTATGCTATCGCTCTTTATGCTGATGACGGTAATTTCTCAGTGCGCACCTGTGCCCGGCGCGATCGACCTGACCATAGAGGCCGACCGGAGGCTGGACAGCATTCCTTCGGGATCCGGCATCGTGCGTCATGGCGACAGCGCCTGGATCATCGGCGATGACGGCACCGGCATCTACCAGCTCCATCCCGAAAACTACGGTTACCGGAAACTGAGCCTTGCCGGTATCCCCTACGGGCTTTACCGCGAAGAACGCGGGCGTAAGCATGATTTCGAGAATGCCACTTTCGTACCGCACGGAGGAGCACAATGGTTGATGGCCTTCGGATCGGGAGGCCGCAGCGGCCGCGACAGCCTCCTTTTTGTCCATGCCGGCGACCCAGCCGAACAGCGCATCCTTTCATTGGCATCCTTTTACAATCAGCTCCGCTTAAAAAGCGGCATCAGCACCGGCAACTGGAATATAGAAGGCGCCGCCGCCAACGACCAGCAGCTCTTCCTGCTCAACAGGGGCACGAACGATCTCCTGATTCTTCCGCTGAAAACCACCCTGCAGCATCTCTTCGAAAACGGGGCCGCACCACGGCCCGAAGTACAAAGGCTGCAGCTTCCCCTGATCGCCGGCAAACAGGCACGTTTGTCCGGCGCCTGCAGCTACGGCAAAAACCTGCTCCTTTTCAGCGCTTCTGTGGAAGACACTCCCAACTGGAACCAGGATGGCCCGGTGATCGGGAGCATCATCGGCCTGTACGACTGGCAGCAGAAAAAAGTACGGGCAACCCAGGTGCTGAACGGTCCCGACGGCAGCCCACTGAAAGAAAAGATCGAATCCGTAGAAATATGGGAGAAGAAAAAAGGCCGGGCCCTGCTGCTGGCTATCGCCGATAATGATGATGGAAGCTCGCACCTTTTCCGGTTGTGGATCAGGGAGCGGTAAGATGCGGCATTTACGGGACCCTCCCGAACAGCGGCACCGCCCGAAAGACCAGCAGGGTTAGCGCCTCCGACTGCCCTACTGCACCCGGCGGTTCAGGTCTTCCACAGCAGAACTCCGTTGGCGGGCAGCCTTGACATTCCTGTTCCCGAACCGGAAGCTGGCATTGAGCCGCAACTGCCGGCTTTCCCATCCGCCCGAGGCAGCTATGAAGAGACTGCCCAGACGGCTGGTACCTTCCCAGGGCAAGGTCTGAAATATATCGGTAACGCTTAACCGAAGAGTACCCTGCTCGCCTGCGAACTTGAACTGAACCCCCGCATCGATATTCCAGATAGCCCGGCATTCGTAGTTGCCGGCCCATACGTACGGCGAAAGATAAAAACTGCTGAGCTCGGCCGACCAACGACTGTTCACCCGGAACGAATGCTGCTGGTATAGATTGGCCACCGTAGCGTTGATCCGCACTTCCTTACCCACACCGAAAACGGCGCGATAACGGCTATGATTCACACCGGCACTGACATAGCCGCTCCACCACGGCCGCAATTGAAAGGGCATTCCGGTGCTTAGTCCATAAACCCGCTGCCGCGCAAGATTACGCTGCGTAATAAAGCTGCGCCGCCCCTCGATGGTATCGGTAATCGCCGCAAAGAAATCATGGACACCCGCGAAAGAAAGTGTCGTATTCAACTTGTACTTCCAGCTGTGTTTGAACTCCACGCTGTTGGTGAACTGCGGGCGCAGAAAAGGATTGCCCTTCTGATAGCTGAGTTCGTCGAGCCGGTTTTCAAAGGGGTTCAGGTCCTGATAAGACGGCCGGTCGATGCGGCGGCTGACGCTGATACCCAGCTGGTGGTGTCCCGGAAGCGTGCGCGTAACTCCGAATGAAGGAAAAGCACTGAGATAGCTGCGCCGTACCACCTGTCCGGGCTGTGTGCCACGGGTGCTCAGCGTGCCGGTGCTCAGGGTCTGCTCCAGGCGCATCCCGAACTGATAATTCCAGGCACGAATGCTACGCTGGTACTGTCCAAAAACAGCATGTATCGTCTCATCGTATTGAAACTGGTTGCTTCGTTCTTCATCGGCCAGGTCAACAGTGCCCACCCGGTTGTAGAAATCGAACTGGTTTTCCGAGCGTGCCGTTGCGCTACGAAGGCCGGCTGTGAATGTACCACCGGCCCACTTCTGCTCCCAGGTGGCCTGAATGGCGGCAAACCGGATGCTGACCGGTGTCTGGCTCGAGAACGCCGGGCTCGAAAGCACCATACCCGAGCGGTCGGCATACCTGTTCGTCGTAACGGTGCGGGCATCCAGTCTATAGTCGCTATAATCGGCATCCACACTCAGGTTGCGCCCCAGGGAGTCGGAATAACGGTAATTCAGGTTCACGCTGCCATTGCCCCGGGCCCGGCGGGCGACCGTTCCGGCCTCAAGTGTCTGCAGCGCTTCCTTGGTGGCCAAAGAAGCAATGGGCGTACGGCTTTGCGTATTTCCTTCCCAAAGGCTGGTAGCACCCTGAACCAGTACTCCCAGCGTGCTTCGTCCTGAGATAAACCAATCGGCACCCGCGCGCAGGTTTCCTGCCTGGTCGGCACCTATGGTCAGCGCCCGTTGATCAAAGGTGGTGTCGTTTTGAAGACGGTTCAGATGGAGAAAGCTCTGGCTGCGCGATCGGTTTGCCGAAAGACTTCCAAAGAAGTTCCATTTGCGGTTGCGGTGATTGGCAGAGAAGGCGGCGTTGTATTTGGGAAAAATGCCGACGGCCCAGCCACCCTGCACCGAGCCATTCGTACCAAAGTTCTTATTCTTCTTCAGGCGGATGTTGATAATGCCTGCATTCCCGGCCGCTTCGTAGCGTGCCGAAGGATTGGTGATCAACTCGATCGTCTCCACTTCGGCAGCAGGAAGGGTTCGCAGCCAGGCGGCCAGCTCGGAAACCGAAAGCGGCGAAGGGCGGCCATCGATGTGCATGCGGACGCCGGTGCGCCCTTGCAGACTGATGGCATCGTTGGGATCGATCAGCACACCGGGCGCTTTCTGCAACGCCTCGAACGCAGTGCCGGTGCCGGCCGCAATCGACTGTCCGAGATGGAAAACGGTCTTGTCGGGCTGCACTTCAAACAGGGGTTTCCGTACGTTTACGCGGGCCTCGGCCAGCTCCGCCGCGGCAGGCCGCATCACCCAGACAGGCAGCGAGATCCTTGTTCCTTCCCAGAAGAAAGAGGTATCCCTTGCACGCAATCCGGCATAGGTGGCCGTCAGCAGGAGCTCTCCGGCGGGCAGGCCCGATACCAGGTACCGACCCTGCGCGTTGGTGAGGGTATACTTCAGCACCGTGCTGTCGGCGCCGCGGCGGATGGTGAGGGTTGCACCGGCCAGCGGCAGGCCATCCTCGCGGCTTAGGGAGCCCGTCAGCTGGGCAACAGACAGCAGGGGAGTCAGCAGAAAGCAAAGCAGAAGACGCATCAGGCTCGTTTTGCACAAACCTATCGCACAGCGCCGCCGCGGGCTGGCGCCGATCGGTGATTCAACAAAAGCACTGCCGGATTGTTATCCGGTCATTCATCGCTCCTATTGTCGGTTCGTCGACGCAAACAGGCCAATCCTCAATCGTAGCCCTTACCTTCCCTTTATGACAAGCTCGACATCGTTGTGGCACAAGAGTATCTTCTGGGGCATCCGCCTCTGGGAGCTGCTGGCGGTTCTGGCCGGATATGTTTGCCTGTGGCTCCTCTATGTAGCTGCTATCTGGCTGTCCTCGGGACAGGAACAATGGGCCGGCATCTCGCTCAATTACACGCTGAAACTCTTGCTGACTGCGCCCTTCTGGTGGTTCTTCTTCCGTAAGGTGCCGCATTGGCCCTTTCAACGGAAGGCACTGCTGCACCTGCCGGCCTGTGCGCTCTATGTAGGTGTATGGCTTGGGTTGTTTCAGAAAACAGCCGACTACCTCGAGATTGGCCGCCTGATGGGCGCCGGCATCTGGTGGGACGTTTATATTCCCACGCTTGTCTACCTGATGCAGTTCAGTGTTTTTCATGCCTACGCCTACTGGAACGAAATCCAACACCGGCAGGAAAAAGAAAAAGAACTTACTCGGCTGGCACATGCCGCGGAGCTCAATACGCTGAAGGCACAGATACAGCCTCATTTCCTGTTCAACACGCTCAACTCAATCAGTGCAAGCCTTCCGGCGGCTCAGGAACCTACCCGCCGCCAGATCGCGCAGCTCGCCGACGTGTTCCGCTTTGCAATGAGCGTTTCGGAAAAGTCATTCGTGCCGCTGCGACAGGAAGTAGAATTCCTGTGCAACTTCCTCGCCCTTGAGCAGCAACGCTTCGGCGACCGGCTTTCTGTAGAAGTTCGGTTGGACGAGCAGTTGCATGACTTCCCGCTACCTCCCATGCTTTTGCAGCCCCTCGTCGAAAATGCCCTGAAGCACGGCATCTCCGGAAGCGTGGAAGGAGGCACCGTTCGGGTCTGCATCGAAAAGAAGGGCGATAAGGTACACTTTGAAGTAAGCGACACCGGAAAGGGGATTAATGGCGATACCCCGGAAATACTTAGCCACAAAGGAATCGGGTTGGAAAACACCCGCCGCCGCCTGAAGCGGTTGTATGATGCCGACCTGCATCTTCTGACCAACGAACCCCGGGGACTGCGTGTTATCTTCGAATTACCGGAATCTACCCAAAACCAAACCGATGCCGCTTAAAACCGTACTTGTGGACGATGAGGCGCCTGCACGCAGCCTGCTGAAAGAATACCTCCAAGCATGGCCGCAGTTGCAGGTGGTGGCGGAATGCAAGAATGGGATAGAAGCCATCGGCATCATCAACGTACTGCAACCCGACCTGGTTTTTCTGGATGTGCAGATGCCCGGAAAAACCGGACTGGAAGTGCTGCAGGAAATAGAGCATCTGCCCCGCATCATCTTTTCCACGGCCTACGACCAGTATGCCCTCGAAGCATTCGAAGCCAACGCGCTCGACTACCTGCTGAAGCCTTATACCAGGGATCGTTTTGACCGTTCTGTCCGCAAAGTGCTCACCGAGCCCGAGATGCCGAACCTGCAGGCCCTGGCCGAACGGCTCCAACAGAAATCCTACCCCGACCGCATCCTGGTGGAGCAGGGAAGTAAGTGGATAACACTGGCTGTTGCCGATATCCACTGGATTGAAGCAGAAGGGGATTACACCCGGCTGCACGCGGGCAGGCATACCTACCTCAGCTCCAAAGGCATCGGCGAACTCGAATTAAAGCTCAACCCCCAGCAATTTCAGCGCGTACACCGCTCGGCCATCGTGGCTTTTCAGGCAATCCGGGAAATCCATCGTGAACCAGGAGGCCCCCAGGTAGTGCTGCACGACGGAACGGTACTGAAGGTCAGCCGTAGTTATACGGAAGCCCTGCGAAAGCTGATGTACTGAGACGGGCCCCGGCACGACGCTGATTAGTGCCGCAGCAAAAGCCCCGTAGCAGGATAAGCAAGGACGTATTTGTTTTTTCCGAGGAAGCCGGTTACCTGTATTGCTGTAATTTACACCTCCGAAACTTCCCCATTATGAGAAAGCGCCTTGCTTTTGTGCTGTTGTACCAGCTCCTGTTCGTTGCTCTTTTCGCCCAGAAAAACCCGGAAAAAGCCTTGCTCTGGAAGGTCGAAGGTAAAGACCTTAAAAAGCCATCTTTTCTTTTCGGCACCTATCACTTCCTCACCAGTGGCTTCATTGATACCCTGCCCGTTGTACGCGAGGCTTTCGAGTCCACCGATGGTGTCGTAGGTGAGCTGGTCATGGATGCCTCACTTACAGGCGCCATGATGAAGGCCGCCCTGCTCGACAGCGGCACCCTGCGCGACCTGATGCCGGATACGCAGTACACGCGGGTAGCATCCTGGTTCAAACGCGAAACCGGAATGGATATGTCGGTGTTCAAAAAGTTCAAACCGGTGATGGTGAGCACAACTGCCATGGCCATGGTTCATCAGAAGGAATATCCGATGAAGCCCGGCGAACAGCAGCTCGACACCTACTTCCAGGCAACAGCAAAGAAAGCCGGCAAGAAAGTGATGGGACTTGAAGACGTAAACATCCAGGTAAACGCACTTTTCGGCTCCAGTCTCGAGCGGCAGGTGGCGCAACTGGCGGAGATGACCCGACAGCCGCAGAGCATGAGGGAACAGCTGGCCGTGATGAACAAGGCCTATATTTCTGAAGACCTGCCTGCGCTGCAGGCCCTGATGGCAGCGGGCACCCAAAGCGAGGAAGAACTGAATAAACTGCTGCATAACCGGAATGCACACTGGATGGAACAGCTGCCCGGCATCATGAAAGAACAGCCGGTGTTCGTAGCCGTTGGCGCCCTTCACCTGGTGGGCGAGTCGGGACTGATCTACCAGTTACGGAAGCTGGGGTACAAAGTGACGCCGCTACCCATTCGCGGAAACAAAAAAAGCTAGAAAAAGAAAAGCAGCCTCCGGGCTGCTTTTCTTTTTCTGGTTCCTTCAACGCCCGGCAATGCCCAGCGACGCTTCTGTTGCTTCCGCCTCCGAATGAATAAAAGAACGGATAGAACCGAGTAATCCGGCTGAAGCATGCGGTGCAATGCGGTCGAGCACCGGAAGGGCGCCCTTCACAAAAAGCTGCATCTTTTCGAGCAGCTGGGCCTCGTCCCAGGCCACCTGAAGCCCAAGCGGCTCGAGGCCGCGGCAGGTGGCTTCCTGATGATCATTTCGGGTTTCGCGCAGGTGTCCCAACCGTGGAAATACAATCTGAGGCTTGGCCAGTTGTCCGACCGAAAGGATCGTACCGGTTCCGGCATGGGCAATCACCAGCTCCGAGCGCTCCACGTAGCCCCGAAACGCTGCGGGGGGAATGAAATCAAGCGTTTTGATATGCTTCGGCCGGTACTTCATACCGAATACCTGGGCAATAAATTCTTTCTCAGGAAAATGTGCGGCCACATTGTCGACGGCTTCAATCATGCGGTCGAAGGGCAGCTGACTGCCTACGGTAACGAAGATCATAGAATGGTATTTCCGGTGTAAACAATTTTGTTTCCGGCCAGGGCAGGCCATTGGGTGTACACCCGGTCTGCGAAAAGGGCACATAGCTTTCCGCTAATCGACACCTTTTCCACATGACAGAGACTTTCTACCCAGATCGTCTTAGCGCCCAGCAACCTGCCCAGAAACAGAGCGAGTACACCCGGCGCCGCCCCGGTGGTTACCACTACATCCGGACGGATCTTCTTCATGATACGGTACATCTTCCAGGCCGCCTTCGGAATCCGGTACACATTCCACTGGCTGAAATCGGGCACGGTGTAATACGGATAACCTTTAAATGAAGACGCGAAGCTCTCGTGCGTGGACATATAGATCAGCTCCTGGTCTTCATAGGCAGGCTGCAGGCGCAACAGCTCTACCACGTGCCCCCCGCCGGAGGCCACTGCAAGTACTTTCATAGTTGGGACGTATTTAGGTTTAGTGTGATCGCAAACGGTTGAGCGAAGGAAAAAAGCCGGAGGCCGGCGTCAGTTGCTTAGGCAGCAACTGACATGCCGGATCCGGGCTTGGGAAGTACTTCGGTCGTCTGTGTACGCAGATCGAGACGGATAACTTTGCTTTGCTCCTGCAGAATACCCTCCATGACGGTGATGGCATGGCTCAGGCGGTCTGCCGTTTCGTAGTACGGCACTCCAAAGCGCAACACGTGCTGTTCTTCGCCCTGCTGCTTACGATAGCTAATAATACATTTCGTATGCACGCCCTTCTGGTTGAGTTCACTGTACAAATCGAAAGGATGATAACCCTGGAAGGCAACGGAAAGAATGGGTGTATCGGCGGTCGTGTTCAGCACCTTGCAGGGAATGTTGTGGCGGCTGAACAAACGCTCCAGTTTGTCGCGCAGGATACCGGTGAGGTATGCCGATCGCTGGCGCACCACCTCCTTGCCTGTTTCCAGGTATAACTTCAGCGCTTCAAGGATCTCGGCATACATCAGGAAATCCTGTCCTCCCTGCATGGTATATCTGCCCTGCACGGGGTCGCTTTCCAGGCCGTTCCAGAAGATACCGCCGATCCAGTCAGCGAAATCTTCTTTCAGCCAGAGCAGTCCGCTGCCATGGGGACCGAAGAGCCACTTGTGCAGGCTGCCGACCAGGGCATCCGCCTCACCAAAGGGCAGTTCATAAAGACCCACCGACTGTGTCACATCCAGAATCACCCGGCAACCCGGCGAAACGGTTCGTGCCGTTCGGGTCCAGCTTTCGACCGGCGCAAACTTTCCGCTTGCATAAAATACATGCGAAAGAAAGGCGACCTGGGGCTGCACATTGCGGAAGGCCTCGGCCAGTGCCAGCTCGTTCTCCAGTACTTCTTCGGAAACATAGTGTACTTCGAACTCCGGGAGTTGCTCGAAGACACCGATACCACCCGGATGTTCCTGGCGCGAGGTAAGTACCCGCACGCGGCCGGACTGCCCCCCGGCATGGAAGGAACGGATGAGCGACAAAGCAAGCAGGTTGGTCATCTGCGAAGCGCCCCCGCCGACGCTGATGCGGTATCCGTCTGAAGGCCACAGCTCGTTGCAGAGCGACCGGATCTCAGCAAGGCACTTGCGGCCCTGCTCATACATACCCAGCGGGTTGCCATCGAGGGTGCCCGTTAGTGCCATATCGCGGCGCACCTGCTTTACGCGCGCCGATGGAGTACCCAGCGTGCCCGGATTCAGGTTGATGCGGTCGATACCGAACTGCTGGGCACGGAAGGTGCGCCAATGCTGCTCATTGGTGACCACTTCGGCCTTCTGCTCGGGGGTCGCTTCTTCATACTGGCCCTGGAAGGCGTGAATATGATGCGTGAAAGCATAGGTGCGGATACGGTCCTGGTGCTTCAGGATGATGCCGAAGGTTTCCTGCAGCACATCCCTGATAGCAGTAACGTTTACGTTATTATCCACGTGGTCGGCCATCACCTTGATGTCGTGCTTCACGGCGGCACTCTCACTGCGCGGATCGAACACATGATCGATCACCACGTCGAAACCCTGCGCGGCCGCAATCTCCCGAACGCTCTCGGCCAGCTCGTTGATGGAGTTGTTGGCCAGCGTTACATGGTTGACCACTTTGTGTACGCCACGCTCCGGAACCTCGCCGGCAATCAGTTCCAGCGAATTCACGGCATCCTTCATCGGCATGATACCCGTGGTTTGGTTTCCCTTGCCATATACGGTCAGCGGGTGACCGGCAACAGCCTGGGTGAGGAAGCGGTTCACCACCGTACCGAAAATATCATCGTAATCAAAGCGTGTGTAAAGGTCTTCGCATGCCTGCATCTCATCGATATAAACGCCGAACAGGGTCGACTGCATCACCTCGGTGATACGCAGGCCCCACTTGCGGGCGGCCATACCGATGTAGTTACTATCGTTGATTTTAGAGATATGATATACGTCATCTGACTGGCGCGGGAAGGGAAGCGGGTTCACGGCTTTCTTTCCGTTGAACTCAGGATAGAAATATCCTTCTGCGATATCGATACCGCCGCCGGTGGCATATTCGCCCATCGAGCCCATCTTGATGATGTGACAATCAGGTACATGTTTGCGCACCGCCCACAGCAGACGCATATTGTTGCCTTCATTGTTGTTGATGGTATACAGCGACTCGGTAAGTCCCAGCATCGAATAAGGCGCCGAGCACTGCTGGGCCATATGATAGATCGTATGCGGCTGTTCCGTACGGATCAGTTCTTCGAGTGCGTCGGAGTTGACATCGAGATGCAGGTAATGCAGGTTATCCTGTCCGTACATTTCGCGGAAGGCAGCAACGCGTCGCGGCAGGCGGGCTACCGGCGTCAGGCTGTCGGAGCCGATCTGGCAGACGGTATTGCGTCTCCACTCATTATCTACGATAAGGATTTTCGTGTCGGGACGTGTGACGGCGAGCTTCAGGGAAATGGGCCATCCGTAATACCCATCTCCGCCCAGCACAATGACGGTGTTTTTCATGTTTAGGTTAGCGTTTAATTATTAACACTTTCTTCAAAGTGTGTACCAATCAGAAAGAAAAAGAGGCAATTCGTTCAAAGCTCTCTGAGAAATTCAGTGACAGCCGTGCTGTATTGCCTGCAAAGCAGGGCCTTAGGAAAACGGCGCCCGAAAGTGCGGGGTGTCTGCACCACAATTGCACGCGGGTAGGCATCAACCAGATCATTCCGGGAAGCAAAAAGGACAAAAGGCCGCGATCACCTTCTCTGACCGCGGGGTGCTCGATAGGCGCCGGCGCAATATGCATCCAGGGCGGAAAGCACAAACAAATGGCAATGGATTGTATCGGAGACAACTTCCCCAAAAAAGAAAAACCTCCGGTATGCTCCGGAGGTTAAAAAGCTGTGTGGGCTTTACAACGAGCCTTAGCGCAGCCTGACTTTACGGAAGATGACCCTGGCTACTTCCTTTCCCTGGCGCACACCGAACTCGTTGCCCTGCCGGTAATGGATGCCGCCGTACAGGCGCGACAGCGCGGCCTCCTCGGCAGCGGCCCGGAAAGAAGGAAAGGTACGCGCCGACAAACCCATTTCCGTATTTGTACGGTCGGTAAAAGCCTGTTCGCCCAGCAGCTCCGTCAATACTTCGGCGGCAGCTCCCGAAGACACCGAATGACCGGAAGGATACTCCGGGAACGGGGGCGTGCTGATTAAAGAACTGAAACCACTTCCCCCCGGAATATAATCGCGTATATAGGTTTGGGGCCGCAACAAATTGTATTTATACTTAGCATCCCAGCAGGAGATGAATGCATCGGCGAGCGCCATATTCAGCAGGGCATACAGTTCAGCGGCACGACCTAGCCGGATACCGCGCTGTGCTACCAGGTCATTGGCAATGGCTACCCAATGCCCCGGCGGTGTGGGGGTATTGGCACCATCGGCCCACCACCGGGCAATCGCCTTTTGCTCGTCGTTGAGTTGCTGCGCTACCTGGTATACTTCCATTGCCTCCCGGTAAAACGCTGAGCTGGTATCCGTGCTGAAGGCAATAGCCGGCGGTTGCTCACATTCGGATGCGGTAGCCATGGCAAAGCAGCGGACGCGCCCCCAATAAGGTTCGAGCGGCTGCAGCTGCGCGCCTGTGGGCGCCCAGAAGGATGGATTGGTGGAACGGTCGGGAACCTGGTACACCATGCTTCTCGTTTGTTCGTAACCGTCAGCAGCGGCACGCCGGCTCACCAGTCGGGCTACCTCTCTTCCGAACAGACGTGCATCACGCATCCGCGCCGCATCCGCGTTCTGTGAAAGGCGCAGCTCCCAGGCAGCGAATAAGGAATCGAAACCGGCCCGGGCAGATGCCGAAGCGAAAAGCCCGAGCGCCACCTGGTGCAGGGCCTCATTAGCTGCTGCTTCGTAGGAAAGTACTTCAGGAGCACCAGGCACCGGCATCGCTTCCAGTAAAGGAACCTGACCCGAAAGCGAGCGGCTTCCGGCTATTCCGGGACGGACCGCCTCATACAGCGCAATGGCGGCATAAGCGTATACGCGGGAAGCTTGTGGCGGATTCATCCTTTCCTGGCGCACCGCCTGGCGGAGCTGCTCCATCCAGTCGCGGGCCACATCGGCCGACAGGGCAGCGGCAGGAGAAACATCCGGAGGAGCAGGAACATCCTGCCTGCGGCAACTGGCAAATAACAAAAGGGAAAGCACGACCATACCGGTACGCCGTCCGGTAAAACGGGAGTAGATATTTTTCATAAGTATGCAGTAAATCCCGGTTTGTGGCGTGGACCCGGGTGGCCCTCCCTAGGAATTAACAAATCGTTGGCCAATTTTTAACAGGCGCTGCCGATCACGAAGGCGGCGTTTTTTTGGGGAAAAAAAGTGCCGTTCGAGGCAAAATTGGCCATTCTCCCGCCCTTAATCACCGGAAGGAGGCCCACTCGGTTGTTTGATTTCCCGGCCGGTGCGGATACATCCCGTTCCTGCTGGCTGACGGCCCGGAGACAAACCGGTCTTTTTTTGCAGGGGTGCTGTTTTTATTTCATCTTCGTGCTTCCCTTAACCATCCGATCATGAACGACAGCCTGCAAACCCTCCAGATTTGGGAAGGACTGGTGCAACAAAAGAAACAGGAATTGGAGAATGCCTTTTCGGAAGGGCGTCCTTATGAAATTATCAACCGGATCCACCTTGAATTTCAATTGATTCGTACAGAATGGCAGCGAAGCCTGTACCTGGCGCAGGAAAAACGAATAAATGAACAGCCCAGGCCCCGGAAAAAGAAAAGCCCGGAAACGGCAGCCTGAGCCACAATTCCGGTTCAACTTCGGGAAAAGGGTTAAGGGTGAACCCTCCGCTAGAAAAGCGAAAGCGGCATGCAGGTCAGGATGAAACCATTCCAAAAATAACCGCTGCAAGCGGTGCTGCCTATTAGAAAATTGTTAATCGGGAAATCGTACCGGTCGCGTTGCCTGCACGCCCCCTCGGCCGATGACGAACAATTCGTAAATTGTATATGTTACAACCCCAGGTTGTAATTTAGGCACTGTAACGCAGCTTTAACGCTTGCGCGCCTAATATTGCACTTCCTAAAATTTCAAACCTCATCCGCGCCCGGCAAAGTTCATGAAAAGCGTCTTAGCCATATTCTATCTCGCGCTGCTGTTCGTACAGGCCATTCCTGTCGGGCAGTTCTTTTCGGATTCGGACCAGGTATTTTATACCTATGTGGATGAGGACAAGCCGGATACGGGTAAGCTCAAAGAGAAAAAGGAGTTGAAGGAATACCTGGGTGGTATCGAAACACCCGCCCCAACCCCTGAAACCGCCCGCCGGTATCGCCGTCCGGTCATCCCGTCCCCGGCCGACCCGGTTCTTGCCTTCTTTACGCCCCCGCCAGACGTTGCCTGCAGTTAACTTGCGTCCGGAATAGCTTTGTCATTCTTATTTGCAACCAACCAACGTCTATGGACAAATCCCTGAGTCCTGTAGCGCGCATCGCCGCGTTGCTGCGGGAAGAAAAGTCGGATATCACCCCGATTTACTTTTACGCGATCTTCAACGGATTGATTCAGTTGTCGCTGCCTGTGGGCATCCAGGCCATCATCGGCTTCGTGCTGGCCGGCACCATGCGGGCTTCGCTGGTGCTGTTGATCTCACTGATCGTGCTCGGCGTACTGCTGGTGGGCATCCTGCAGATGGCCCAGAAAAAGATCATCGAAAAGATCCAGCAACGCATCTTCGTTCGCTACGCATATGCCTTTGTCGACCGCATCCCCCGTCTCGATCTGAAAAAGGTAGACTCGTATTATCTCCCCGAACTGGTCAACCGCTTTTTTGATACCGTGGCCCTCCAGAAAAGCCTTTCCAAGCTCTTGCTGGATCTACCGGCCGCCGTTATCCAGATTCTCTTTGGCCTCATGCTGCTGGCCTTCTACCACCCCGCCTTTATCATGTTCGGTGTCATCCTGGTGCTGTTGCTCTGGGCGATCCTTTACTTTACCGGCACCAAAGGACTTGAAACCAGCCTGACGGAAAGCCAGCATAAGTATTCCGTGGCAAGCTGGTTCGAAGAAATGGCCCGCGTGGTACGCTCCTTCAAGTTCTCGACAGGCTCTGACCTGCACCTGCGCAAGGCCAACGAACGCACCATTCAATACCTGGACGCCCGGACGCAACACTTTCACATCCTGCTGGTGCAGTTCCGGACACTCGTCGGCTTCAAGGTGCTGATCACCGCCGCCATGCTCATCGTGGGGGTGATCCTGCTGCTCGAGCAACAGATCAACATCGGACAGTTCGTAGCGGCAGAGATCATCATCGTGACCGTGATCGCTTCCGTCGAAAAGATCATTGGCAACCTCGACAGCGTCTACGATGCCCTTACTTCGGTTGACAAGATCAACAAACTGCTCGACAAGCCCGTCGAGAAGTCGGGTTCCCTGCTGCTCGAAGGACGCGGCGGTCTCAGCGTTCGTGCCGAAAACCTGAGTTTTGGCTATGGCGACCGTAAGGTGCTGCAGCAGGTAGACTTCCGCCTGGAGCCAGGCGAAAAGGCCTGCATCACCGGCCCCAACGGCTCCGGCAAATCGACCCTGCTGAAACTGCTCACCGGCGGCTACACCGATATCGGCGGCGCCCTGCTGCTCAACGATGTGCCCATCGGCAACTACCAGCTCGATTCGGTGCGCGCCCAGATCGGCATCTTCTTCCTGAATGAAACCGTGTTCCAGGGCAGCCTTTATGAAAACCTGACCATGGGCCGCGATACCGACCGGGCCTGGCTCAACGAACTGGTGCAGCTGTGTGGCCTGGGGCCCTTCCTCAACAGCCTGCCCACCGGATACGACACCGAGCTCGACCCCACGGGCAAACGACTGCCCACCAATGTGATGCAGAAGATCCTCTTTATCAGGGCGGTAGTGCACCGTCCCCGGCTGCTGCTGCTCGAGGAACCCTGGCGCGGCATTGAAGAACCCTATTGCAGCCAGATCCGCGACCTGCTTTTCAGCCTCAACGATACCACGGTTATCATCTCTACCAACGACAAGGATTTCATCGCACGCGCCGACCGCGACATCCGGCTCACCAACAACTGATAAAGCATGAAACATTCGTTCAACGCCTTTCAGCATATTTACCGGCACGACAAAAAAAACCAGGTGCGCCGCTGGGCCTGGTTCCTGATGCTCGTACTCATCAGCATCCTCTTCCTGCCCTGGACCCAGAACATCCGCGCCAAGGGCAGCGTCACCACACTCCGCCAGGAGCAGCGGCCCCAGCAGCTCAACACCATCATCGGCGGACGGGTGGAAAAATGGTACGTCAAGGAAGGCGACTTCGTGCAGAAGGGCGATACCATCGTGCAGCTCTCCGAAGTAAAACCCGACTACCTCGACCCCAACCTGCTGCAACGCACGCGCGAACAGCTGGAAGCCAAAAAAGCCACCGTCGATTATTACGGCAGTAAGGTATCGGCCACCGAAAACCAGATCTCCGCCCTCGGCGAAGCCCTTCGCCTGAAGATCGACCAGCTGCGCAACAAGCTCCGGCAGGTGCAGGCAAAAGCCGAAGCCGACAGCATGGACATGATCGCCGCCCGCAACGAAGCGGCCATCGCCGGCGCCCAGTTCGGACGTGCCCGCCAGATGTTCGACAGTGGCCTGATTTCACTGACACAGCTCGAACAACGCAACCAGGCCAACCAGAATGCGATGGCGAAACGTCAGAGCGCCGAAAACAAATATTTCGCCGCCCGACAGGAAGTGACCATCACCCGCATCGAGTTCAATGCCACCCAGCAGGAGTACACCGAAAAGCTGGCCAAGGCCGAAAGCGACAAGTTCGGATCGCTGTCGCAGATCGCCGGCGGTCAGGGTGATATCGCCAAACTCCAGAACCTCTATGCGAGCTACGAGATCCGCAACAACATGTACTACGTGATTGCGCCGCAAAGCGGTCAGATCGTGCAGGCCCGCACTTCGGGTATCGGAGAGATCCTCAAGGAAGGGGAAATGCTCGTCAACATCGTGCCCACGAACGTGGAGTATGCCGTGGAATTGTTTGTGCGCCCGGTAGACCTGCCGCTGCTGTCGCTGGGGCAGGAAGTACGTTTTATTTTCGACGGCTTCCCCGCTATTGTCTTCAGCGGCTGGCCGCAGGCATCGTACGGCACCTTTGCCGGACGTGTTTCGGCGATTGAAAGCGACGTAAGCCCCAACGGTAAATTCCGGTTGCTCATCAGGGAAGATACCGCCTACCGCCACTGGCCGCCCCAGCTGAAGATCGGCACCGGTGCACAGGGTATAGCGCTGCTGAAAGACGTGCCCGTTTGGTATGAGCTGTGGCGGAATATCAACTCGTTCCCGCCCGATTATTACAAACCCGTTTCGCAAGAAGAAAAGAAGGAGAAGAAATGATACGTGCCCTACTGCCCGTACTGCTGCTACTGTCGTTCCTGCCGGCCGACGGCCAGGGCAATGCGCCCAAAACCTTCGGCGAACAGGAGCTGGTGGACGTGATCCGCCGCTACCATCCCGTGGCCCGCGGCGCCGGACTGGGTGTCGATATTGCCCGTGCGGGCGTTACGGCGGCACGCGGCGCCTTCGACCCGGCTTTCCGGGCAGGCACCAGCGATAAAATGTTCGACGGCACCAGCTACTACGACCGTAGTTATACGGAGCTGAAAATTCCCACCTGGTATGGCATCGACCTGTATGCAGGCACCGAAAACCTGAGTGGCAGCCGCACCAACCCCGAGGAAACAAGGGGCAAAGCCAGCTATGTGGGCGCTAACCTCAACCTCGTGCAGGGACTGGTATTCGACAAGCGCCGCGCCGCCCTGCAGCGCGCACGCGTGCTCGTAAATGAAACCGATGCCGAACGACGCTCTACCCTCAACGACCTGCTGCAGGAAGCCCGGGTGACCTATTGGGAGTGGTGGGCGCAGCACCAGTTGCTCCGGCTCGTAGACAGCTCGCTGGTCAACGCCCGGCAGCGCTACCGGCTCGTGCGCCAGGCCTACCAGCTCGGCGACCGGCCGGCCATCGATACGCTCGAAGCACTGACACAGGTGCAGACCTTCGAGCTGATGCGCACCGACGTGTATACCCGGCTGTTCAAGGCCCGGCTCGAATTGTCGGCTTACCTGTGGCGCGAAAACAATGAAGCCTGGGAACTTCCCGAAAACATAGCACCGGATGCGCCGGCAACCATTTCCGATGCGCAGCTCGACAAACTGCTCGGCGATGCCCTCGCGCATCCCGACCTGCAGCAATACACGTTCAAACTGCAGGGCCTGCGTATCGACCGGAGACTGAAGTTCCAGTCGCTGCTTCCTGATGTAGACCTGAAATACCAGCAGCTGGGCAAGGGCTACGACCTCGCTAAAACCACGGGCGGCGCCTGGTTCGACAATAACTACCGCTTCGGCGTATCGGTGGCGATGCCCCTGCGGCTGTCGCAGGGCCGCGGCGAATTCAGGCAGGCCCGTCTCAAGATCGACCAGACCTTGCTGCTGCAGGCCAATAAGCAGGTGCAGATTCAGACCAAGGTGAAGCAGTATTTCACCGAATGGCAGCAAACCAGCAACCAGCTGTCGGTGCAGGCGGCCCTGGTCAACAACTTCGCCACCCTGCAGCGGGGCGAAGAAATCCGCTTTGCCAACGGCGAAAGCTCCCTGTTCCTGATCAATGCGCGGGAACTGAAGACGCTTGAGTCGCGGCAGAAAGCCATTGAGCTGCAGTCGAAGAACCGGCGGGCACTGGTGCTGCTGCGCTGGGCGGCCGGCAATGCCGCCACACTGTAACGGTCGCGGCGGTACGCCTGTACCATCAGCAGAACCGGTATTATCAACAAATAAAAAACCCTTTGCTCTAGTTTACAACCGGAGGTTTTCAAACAGCAACTTTCTCCCTTCGCCACGCGTAATCAGCCAATAGCTTGCATCAAATTCTTCAACTATGATTGCTTCGCTTACGCAAACAGAAAACCAAAGCGCCCCGTTGGTGAAGAAGACACCGATCACCGTAGCCTATGGCGATGGCATCGGCCCGGAGATCATGGAAGCCACCCTCCGCATCCTGGAAGCTGCCGGCGCACAGCTCGATGTGGAGGTAATTGAAATCGGCGAGCAGGTGTACCTGCAGGGCAATTCAGCCGGCATCGCCGAAAGCGCCTGGGACTCGCTCCGCCGCACCCGGGTGTTCCTGAAAGCACCCATCACCACCCCGCAGGGTGGCGGCTTCAAGAGTCTCAACGTAACCACCCGCAAGGTGCTCGGACTCTACGCAAACGTACGCCCCTGTGTTTCGTATCACCCCTACGTGCAGACGAAGCATCCGAAGATGGACGTAGTGATCATCCGCGAAAACGAAGAAGACCTTTATGCCGGCATCGAGCATCAGCAGACCGATGAAGTGTACCAGTGCCTCAAGCTCATATCGCGCCCGGGCACCGAAAAGATTGTGCGCTATGCCTTCGAATATGCCCGCGTGTATGGCCGCAAAAAAGTGACCTGTTTTTCGAAAGACAATATCATGAAGATGACCGATGGTCTTTTTCATAAGATCTTCGACGAGATCGGTGCCGAGTATCCCGAGATCGACAAAGAGCACTGGATTGTAGACATCGGCGCCGCCAAGCTGGCCGACACGCCCGAGGCGTTCGACGTGATCGTGATGCCCAACCTCTACGGCGATATCCTCAGCGACGTGGCCGCGCAGATCACCGGCTCGGTAGGTCTTGCCGGAAGCGCCAATATCGGCGATGGGGTAGCCATGTTCGAAGCCATCCATGGCTCGGCTCCGCGCCGTGCCGGACAAAACCTGGCTAATCCATCCGGGCTGCTGTTGGGCGCCGTGCAGATGCTGGTGCACATCAACCAGAAAGACGTGGCCGAACGCGTGCAGAATGCCTGGCTGAAGACACTGGAAGAAGGCATTCACACCTACGATATTTTTAAGGAAGGAACCTCCCGGGAGAAGGTGGGCACCCGCGAGTTTGCCGATGCGATCATCGCCCGCCTCAACCAGCAGCCGGAGCAGCTGAAACCCGTCAACTTCAGTGCTGCCCGGGGCGAAATCAAAGTACGCCTGAAAGAGCGGCCCGCGCTCGAGAAGAAACTCGTGGGCATGGACATCTTCCTGCACAGCAGCGACCGCAATCCCAACACGCTCGGTGAAGCACTCCTGCAGGTATTCGCTGCGCCGCTGAAACTGAAAATGATCACCAACCGGGGCACCAAAGTGTGGCCCAACGGTCATCCGGAAACCTTCTGCACCGACCACTGGCGCTGCCGCTATACGTTCGAAGAAGGCGCGGAAGGAAACTACCAGGCCCTGATTGACCTGCTGCAGCGCGTGCATCAGGCAGGCTTCCAGATCATCAAAACCGAAAACCTCTACACATTCAACGGCGAGGCCGGCTACACTGCCGCCCAGGGCCAATAAAATCCAGGCACTATGAGTTCGAATCAATCCATCCCGAAAATCTTCGGCGGCAGAAACCTTGTGATTGCAACCCGCCATCAGAAAGAACAGGTGCTGCGTCCGATCATGGAGTCGCAGCTGGGCGTACAGGTGCTCCTTCCCGAAAACCTGGACACCGACGACTTCGGAACCTTCAGCGGCGAAGTGGAACGTGAAGGCAGTCCGCTCGACACCGCCCGCCGCAAGTGCATTGCCGCTCATGAACTAACCGGCGAAAGCCTGGTGCTGGCCAGCGAAGGCTCTTTCGGCGCCCACCCGGTGCTCGGCTTCATTCCGGCCGATGAAGAACTGTTGCTGCTGAAAGACTTCCGCAACCAGATCGAATACAAGGCGAAGGTGATCAGTACGCAAACCAATTTCGGAGGCAATGACTACTACGAATGGGAGCATGTGCTCTACTTCGCCTCGCAGGTGAACTTCCCCTCGCATGGCCTGATTCTGCGCGCCTCCAAAGAAGACTATTCGGAAATCCATAAAGGCATCACCAGCTGGGACCGGCTGAAGGAGAGCTTTCATCATTTTCACCGCAAATACCGGAGGGTGTACGTGGAAACGGACATGCGCGCACTGTATAACCCTACCCGCATGAAGGTGATCGCAGAAGCCGGGACAAAACTGATCAGTGTAATCCATTCTTTTTGCCCCGTTTGCGAAGGACCGGGTTACGATGTGCGTGAAGTGATCCGGGGTTTGCCCTGCGGCCTTTGCCAGACGCCTACACAATCGGCCAAGGCCCATGTTTACGTTTGCCCGCATTGCGGTCATTCTGAGACCCGGGTGGCCAGCGAAAAAAAGCTGCAGGAAGACCCGATGTTTTGCGACACCTGCAACCCCTGATCGCTGCTTAGAAGTAGCCGCAGGAAGGAAGCGTCACACATGCGGAAGTGCCCGTGCCGGCCATCAGGAAGAACGGAAAAGACCAGAACTACATGATGAATGCAAGAGAAGAGCAGCTAGGACCGATGATCGATGCGGGAAAAGCCCCGATCGAGAGTTTACGCACGGAAATCGGCAGGGACACAGCGAAAGCGGCAGCATGGCTGCAGGCGGGAGAACTGGTGGGCATGCCCACCGAAACGGTGTATGGACTGGCGGCCAACGCCTGTATGGAGTCGGCCGTAAGAAGAGTGTTCGCCGTCAAAAACCGGCCGCTGCATAACCCCCTGATCGTGCATACCGACGAGGTGGAGAAGATCAGGCCCTTCGTAACGGAAATACCGGATGCCGCGCTGGCGCTGTTGCGCCACTTCGCGCCCGGTCCGCTCACGGTGCTGCTGCCGGCCAGCCGACGGCTGCCCTCGGTGGTGAACAACGGTAAGCGGGAACTGGCTTTCCGGATTCCAGCGCATCCCCTGGCCCTCGGGCTGCTGGGCCTGCTGGATTTTCCGCTGGTAGCACCCAGCGCCAACGTGTTTACGAGCATCAGTCCTACCGAGCCCCGGCACGTGCTCAAGAATTTCGACGGCCGCATTCCCTACATCCTCGACGGTGGTGCCAGCCAGGTGGGTATCGAATCCACGGTGGTAGGCTTTGACCCGGAGGGGGCGCCCTTGATTTACCGGGAGGGCGCCATCACGGCCGAACAGATAGCCCTTGTGACCGGAACGGTCCGTTATAATGGCCATAAAGAAGCGCAGCTTTCCCCGGGCATGCACCTGCATCACTACGCTCCGAAAACACCGCTTTTGCTGACGCCCGCATTCAGGCCGCTCCCCCAGTATGCAACAGAGCGAACCGGAATTCTCTGTTTCTCAGGCACTTATCCAGAAGTTCCGCTCCGGAACCAGTTTGTGCTGAGTGCGGAGGGCAACCTGGAAGAAGCCGCCCGGAACCTGTATCGGGGGCTGCATTATCTCGACGAACTGGGCCTCGATGTTCTCGTCGCCGAAACCTGCCCTCCGGTCGGGTTGGGAAAAGCAATCAACGATCGTTTAGGAAGAGCCGCCTATATCTTCAACAAAGTTTAAGCAAGTCTACAACTGTTCTCTATTTTTGAATAAATTTAGCTATGCCCGGTACCGTCATCCGCCATTACCGAGAACTGAGGAACCTGTCGCAGAAATACATCGCCACCAAGATGGGAATTTCGCAGAACGCCTACAGTAAGATCGAAAACAATATAACCCAGCTAACGGTCAATCACGTAAAGCAGCTCTCCGAGATCCTGCAGGTACCGATTACTGATCTGCTGAAAGACGAATTTGAGATCCACAAGCCTTCGTTCGTGCATGGCAAGGCCATGCATAAAGAAGATGTGATCAAGCTGCTGGATCATATCCGGGAAAAGCTGCAGCACAAGCATGCCGCCAAGCACGAATCCTACCTGATCAGCATGTCGCTGCTGTCGACGGTCGACAATCTTGTTTCGCACGTCTACTAACCAACTACGCTACCGAAATCAGGAGTGATTGGCCTCCAGTGTTTCATGAACGGTGCGGGCCATACGCTCCATCAGATGCGTCAGGGGTGCCACTCCCTTCCCTTCTGTCATCAATACCAACAGATAGGGGCCATGCGCATCATAGATGATACCGGCCTCATGCAGTTCTTTATTGGCGCCGTGGTTGAACTCCCCAAACTTTCGCGCCACGCGCACTTTCTTCGGCAGGCCCTGTACAAAGCCTTCCCGGAAGCTGCTTCTCGTCAGGATGCTCAGGGCATATTCTGAATTGTGCCGGCTGAGATAGGTGGTATTGTACAGCACCCGGAAGAAGCGGGAATAATCTGCCGGGCTGATTTTAAAGTTCAGGTCGTTCTCGGGTGGTGGCTGCATGCCCAGATCGGTAAACAACTTCTTAAAGCGCTTCAGCTCAAGATGCTGCAACAGCAGCAGGGTAGCATAATTATCAGAGCGGGCCGCCATTGCAAACAGCAGTTCACGCACGGTGTAACTCTTGCCGGGTTTCAGTTGTTCGCCGGTAGTAAACGTCTGACTGGGAACCGGCGTACCGGGAGTGGTATATACCAGCTTTTTATCGAGGAGCCCGGGTTGCTCTTCCGAAGCCGCCAGGTAAGTGATCAGCACCGGAACTTTCACCAGGCTTGCCGGGTGAAAACCCTCTTCCGGGTTTACACCGGTCCAGCTGCCTTCATCGAGCCTTCTCAGGTAGACGCCCGCCTTTACCAGGTTGCCGGTGGCCTTCTCTTCCGCCACGATACCCGCAAGACGGTCGCGCAAGGAGGCCAGCCGCTCATCTTCGCCCGAAGGTTCAAACAGGATGAGGCTCTTGGTCAGCTCCCCCTGCATGCGTATGGTACGAATGCCTGCGGCCTGAGCTGCTTCGGCAACGGGTGAAGGAGCTTTCCTGTCAGCCCGCTCCGTATCGCCGGTATCGGAGGAAGGTACTGTCCAGTACATTTTATAGGCAAAAAGGCCCATCAGACAAGCGGTGACAAGGAGGTAGGCAAAGGGTACTTTGCGGGTTAGCAGTCGGATCATTCTGGTTGTTAGCGTTTTCTCGGTAGGATATAGAATCCAAAGATAGCCCGGCGTTTAAAACCTGTTTGGTTTTAGCGGGAAAAATCTACGCAAAAGTTTGCATAGCCCGAACCGTTGGTAGGCGGAGTGCCGGGGAGCCTGTATCTTTGCCCCCCTTTACGGCATTATGAAATTCTACAATTCCCTCATTCGCTTCCGGTTACCGCTGGGTCTTTTGCTGATCGTAGCCGGCATCGTGCTGAATCTCACCGTCAGCGGATTCTGGCCGGTGTTTCCGCTCTACCTGGTGGGCGCCATCCTGATTTTCGGGCATTTCTTCTTTGGCCCGCTGCGCCTGATCCAGGAGCACCTCGAAAGCGGGAATATGGAGGAGGCACAGCGGATTCTGAACTCGGTGAAGTATCCCAACCTGCTGTATAAGCCGATCCGTTCGGTGTTCTATACGCTGAAAGGCAATGTGGCGATGATGAACCAGGATTTCGACGCCGCTGAGAAGAACATGAAAAAAGGACTGGCCCTGGGTATGCCGATGAAGGAAGCGGAAGGCGCCAGCCTGCTGCAGATGGGGATGCTGGCCCTGCAGAAAAATGACCTGAAAACCGGCGAGCGCTATATCCGCGAAGCACTCCGCAAAGGACTCCACGATAAGGAAAGCCAGGCAGCCGCCTACCTGCAGATGAGCAGCCTGATGATGAACAAGCGCGAATTCCGCGCCGCCAAGGAATTTTTCCGGAAAGCCAAGGCCTGCAAGCCCACGAACGAGCAGATCGTGGATCAGATCAAACAGATCGAAAAGTACATTGCCCGGATGCCGGGATAGAGAGGAATCATGAATAAGTAGCAGGTAACGGATAATAATAATGGGGCTGTCTCAAACCGATGAGACAGCCCCTTTTTATTCGGATGGCGACTGCTATTCGTTTACGCGATGCTCACGGCCCTAAAATAGTATCGGCGCAGCCCTGTTAATTATTATCTGTTACGTATTACCGGTTACCTATTTTCCTCCGCCACCACCGCATCCACATTCAACGGACCGTAGATATGCGGAAACTCCTCACCCACCGAGGGGGCCAGCTCCCATTTCAATTCGTGAACCAGCTTCGACGGGTCGATCGTGAGTTGAACAAGATCCGACTGCCCGGCAAAGTAGCGCTGCAATACGCCCTGCACCTGCCGCTCATCGGCACTGGCGTGAATAAATCCCTCCGAAGCCAGGGAAGCCGCCTCGTAAAATCCCTGCGCCTGCGCCCGCTCCCATTCGGCACGGGTGGTTACATGATAGATATATGCCATCCCGCAAAGGTCTGCAGAACAGAGGTCCGGAAAAAATTTCCATCATAACTAACTTTTTAGTTGGTCGACTAAATATTTAGTTGTAAGTTAGCGTTAGAGAAAAAAGGGAGCACAGAACGGGGAAACCTGTGAAACAGGCCTTTATATCCAAAAACCAATAAACCAACCACTCAGCCATGAAAACGCTCACCAGGGCAGAAGAACAGGTGATGCAGGCACTCTGGAAAATCCGGGAAGGCTTCATCCGCGACATCCTGGAGGTATTGCCCGTGCCCAAACCGCACCAGAACACCGTAGCCACCCTTCTGAAAATACTGGTCGAAAAAGGTTTTGCCGCCATCCGGGTGGTTGGCCGCCAGCATCAATACTACCCGTTGCTAACAAAGGAGAGTTACTCGAAGGCATCAATCAGAAATATGGTAAAGAACTACTTCAGCGGTTCCTATACCGATGCGGTCTCCTTCCTGGTACAGGAAAACAGCCTGAGCGTAGAAGACCTCGAGGCGCTGATCAAAGAACTGAAAAAAGGTAAGAAATGAACACCCTCCTGCCCTGGTTGCTGAAAATGATGCTGTGCTCGGCGCTGCTTTATGGGTATTACCTGCTGGCCCTCCGCAACCGGGTCTTTCATCAATGGAACCGCTTCTACCTGCTGGCCATTGTGCCGTTGTCGCTGCTGCTGCCCCTGGTGCGTATCGATGTGATGCCAGCGCCTGCCACCACCACCCCCGCCCTGCCCGTACAACTACTGGAAGTGGTCAGTACGGGACACAGCTATATCGAAACCTTCGTTCCGGCGAGGCAACCAGGATTAACCTGGGAGCAGGCAGTTTACAGCGGATATGCAACCGTCGTTCTGCTGATGCTGTTCGCATTGGGCCGGGCTTTGCTGCGCCTTCGAAAGCTGTCGCAGACCTATCCCGCTCAGGACACCGGTAACGTAAAACTGTATATGGCTCCCGTTGCGGGCACGCCCTTCTCGCACTTCCGGAACATCTTCTGGAACCCGGCCATCGACTTACAAAGCGAAAACGGGCAACGCATCCTCCGCCACGAGCTCGCACATGTGCACGAAGGCCATTCGCTCGACAAGCTGCTCCTGCAGATCACCCTCGCCTTTTTCTGGTTCAATCCCGTGTTCTGGATACTGCGCCGCGAGCTGCACCTCATTCATGAGTTCATCGCCGACCGCAAGGCCGTAGACGATGGAGAAACCAGTACGCTGGCCGTTCTCATACTGGCAGCGGCTTTCCCGGAGAAATACGGTATGCTCACCAACTCCTTCTTTCATAAAGCCATCAAACGCAGACTGCATATGCTCAACCAATCGCAGAAAACAAAAGCCCGTTACATCGGCCGCATTCTGGTGCTGCCCCTGCTGGCAGGTCTGGCGCTCCTGCTGGCCCTCCGGCAAAAAGCAAACGCACAGGACGCCCTGATAGCGGCACCTGCCCACTCAGCCCCCTTTACCGTAGTAATCGACGCAGGCCACGGAAAAAATCCAGATGGCAGCTGGAATGGCGCCTTCATGAACGTTGTTGCCGAAGACGAGATCACGCTGAAACTAGCCCGGCTGATCCAACGACTCAACGGCGACCCGTCGCTCCGGATTGTGATGACCCGAACCGATGATAACCATACCGATCTGCGCGAGCGCGTCGCCATAGCCGAACGCAGCGCAGCCGATCTTTTCATTTCGCTGCACCTTGATGCCGCTGCACCGGACAGAAACGGAGAGACAACTCTGGGTGGAGGGCCCGGTGGCATCGGCGTGTTCCTGTCGCGCGACAGCAGCCGAAGAGAGAAAAGCAAAATAATTGGCACCCTGCTGCAGCAGGAATTGACGAAAACCTACCGCACGCGGGATGTATTACTCCGCCGCTTCAAGTCCGCATGGGTGCTCGACCAGTCGCCCTGCCCGGCAGTGATGGTAGAATTTGGTTACATCACCAATAGCGATGACTTTGCTTTTGTGCGGAAAGCGGGCAACCAGGAAAAGCTGGCCCGCGCCGTTCTGAACGCCATCAATACCTACCGCGCCAGCCTGGACAACCAAATCATCGAGATGCCCGACCCGAGGATGCCGGATAAGCAACCGACCCGCAAGCCACTCACCGACACGGTTGATAAGCCCCCGTTCCGCGCGGATGTTCAATCCGTCGACGTTTATTCCGACGGAACCGTCGAACTGACTTATCGCGATGGCCGCACCCAGAAGAGCAGCTCCCGCGATCTGATCGCCAAAGGCGTGATCAGTCCGGCCGTGGAATCAATCGTTGATAAAGTAATGGAAGCATCGGATCCCGGCGGCAGTAACACACTACGCATCAACCGGAACACACCTGCCGGAAAAGAGGGCACCCTACCCATCGACCGGGTGCAACGCAAACCTTTATTCGCGCCCCGCCAACTGATTATCCTCAATGGGAAACCGTACGCTGATGCCGGAGTCCTTCTGGAAGAACTGGAACAACGTTATGGCTGGGGCCACTTTAACGGAGAGCTGAAAGGAAAAATAAACAAGCACGAATCTGACGACGCTGTAAAAAAATACGGTTACGCAGGCCGCAACGGAGCGTTGGAGCTCGCATTTGAAGACGAAGGACTCCCGGTGCTGACGCAGTTACTGCATACCGATTTTGAAGGCAACATGCATGTGCTGCTGAAAGACGGTGCCCGCCTGCAGGCCGGCTTTGTACGCAATGCCGGCCTGAAGAACCTGCTGGCGCCCCGTCTCGAAGAGCTAACACAGGCCCGCCTGAAACTGACACCGCCCGATGGCCGTACCCAGGAGGTGCTGATTGAAAATGGCCGCAACAGCCAGCGGGCACGTGCACTGTTACGTACGGTGCAGCCCGGCACCGGCATCAGCATTACCGACCGGGTGGAAAAGCTTGCGGATGGAAGCCTGCGCGGGCTGCCTTCACTGACGTATGTGGTTCAGTAGCCGTTAAGCCATCTCCCCGAACAGCTCGTTGATCTTCTTCCTTCGATAAATGAAGAGCTCATCGAGCTGTTTGCGTATGAAGCCGGCGCCCAGCTTGCCGAAAATGCCGAAAGGAATGCGGTAGTGAATAATGTCCGTCATCTCCACGCCACCCGGTATTTCTACGAAGTGATGCTCGTGATGCCACATAGCATAGGGGCCCTTGCGCTGTTCATCCACAAAGTACTTCCCTTTCTGAACGTGCGTGATCTCGGTCATCCAGAACAGGGGGATGCCGAAGAGCGGCTTTACCTTGTAGGTAATGATCTGTCCGGGATAGGTTTCATCCGAATGCAGTTCATTGGTGAACTTCAGGTTCAGGTACTCCGGTGTGATCACCGCCAGGTTTTTGGCATGGGAAAAAAAGTCCCAGGCCCGCTCCAGGGAGATGGGCATGCGCTGCACCTGCTTCAAAACGTAGACACTCATGCTCAAAGAACAACGCTCGGGTAGGAAGGTTCGCTAAACAGGAACGCATTCCAGGATGATTCCAAGATCCACGCAGATCTCCGCGCCAATCCCTTCAGAACAAAATCACCTGCTATCTTTCCCGGCTTACAGATCCTCGAGGTCAATCTGCTCCAGTCGCGCCCTCGCCGGACCCGTCAGCACTTCTCCGGTGATGGAATAACGTGCACCGTGGCAGGGACAATCCCAGCTCTGCTCGGCATTGTTCCAGTCGACTACGCATTTGGCATGGGTGCATACCGGGTTCAGGGCAAACAGCTTCCCGTTCTGGTCTTTATAAAGTGCCACGTTATGGCCATCGATCTTTACCAGACGGCCTTCGCCGGGAGCCAGCTCCGAGAACTCCTGCAAGTTGCCGGCTTTCAATCGCTTTCCCACGAACATGGCCACTACATCGGCATTCTCCTTCACGAAGTCCATAAAGCCGGCAACAGGCTTCACCCTTCCGGGAGCCAGCAGTTTGGCATAGCCGCTTACACCGCGCACGATGAGGTCGGTGAGGGTCAGCGCTGCAATGTGGCTGTACGTCATTCCATTACCGCTATAACCGGTCGCTACGTAAACATTGTGGGGATTGCCGGGCAGGTGACCGATATAAGCAAGTCCGTCGGCCGGCTCGAAGTACTGCGAAGACCAGCGGTGCGTCACCTCCGCCACGGCAAAATGATTACGGGTATAGGCCTCCAGGCTGGCGAAGCACTTTTCCGTGTTCACCTCATGCCCGGTCTTGTGATCCTCGCCGCCCACAATGAGGTAACGCTGCCCGTCTACTTCCTGCGTACGGTAGTAATGATACGGATCAAACATGTCGTAGGCCAGTGCGTCGGGATAGGCATCATCCGACAGCTTCACGGCGATGGCATAGCTGCGGTAGGGAGCGCAGCGGAAATGCAGCAGGTTGATGCCCGGTGGAATATGCGTGGCCCAGACCAGGTTGCGTGCCTCCAGGAGACCGGCACTGCTGTTGACCCGGAGCATCTCCGCTTGCTGTTCGAAATCCAGTACCCGGCAGTGCTGTACGATACGGCCGCCTGCCCGCTCGAAGGCTGCTGCCAGCGCTGCCACATAACGGGTGGGATGAAACTGCGCCTGCCGGCGGTAGCGTATGGCTTTCCGGAAGGGCAGGGGCACCGGGATGGCGTCTACATACTCCACTTCCGAACCGGCATTGACCGAAGAACGGAAGATCTTGTCGAGCCATTCTTCCTGATCCTGCGTTTGTGCATACACGTAAGCATCCCGTTCCTCGTGTCCGCATTCGATGCCGAAATCGGCAATGTTACGTTTGATGAGATCGAGCGCAGAGCGCGCAGCCGTATGGAGCAGCCTTGCGCCCTACTCGCCGAAATCAGACTCCACCATATCGTAGGTAGTATCAAAAAAACTATTGAGGTGGGCCGTAGTACCGCCGGTAGTACCGTAGCAGAGCGTGTGCGCCTCTGCAACTACTACAGCTTTGCCCTGTTGCTGCAGAAGCAGTGCGGTAGCCAGGCCCGTTATGCCGCCGCCAACAATAAGTACGTCTGCCGTGGTTTTGGGTAATTCCTGCGATACCGGTGTGTAATCGGGTACTGAACTCTGCCATAAGCTGGTAGTAGCGCCGTCGCGTTGCATAGGATTCCTGTTTGCCAGAACAGCAAAAATCTTATGCCGGGCAGGAGAGGGTGGGAGAACGAGAGAACGAGAGAACAAGAGAACGTGAGAACGTGAGAACGTGAGGAGAAAGAAGGGGAGGAAGAGGGATACTTGCTGCTGGAGTCAGCCACCCCTCTCCGACCCGCAGAGGGGGCAGGGGTAAAGTAGAGGAGAAAGGAGGTGAAGAGGTATCCCGATTTGTTGATCGATATTTGCCTGATGCTCCCCCAGCTCGAAAAGGAAATGCGGCAGCTTGATGCCCTGATGACCGAAGACGACGCACGTTTTGTGCGCCTGGCGGCTCTGCTCAATGAAGCAATCCTGTACAATTTCGATGCGGTGATCCGCTTGCTGTACCGGGTTGATGTATTCGAAAAGAAAGTGCGCATGGCGCTCCAGGCTGCGGAAGGTGATGCCGGTACCGTACTCGCGCGCCTCTTGCTGGAACGCGAGAGAGAAAAGGCAGCCTCCCGGGCAAAATACCGCACGAACGAAAAAGACATCCCCGAAGACGAACGCTGGTAGTTAAGCCCTTCCTCACGTTCTCTCTCCTCACGTTCTCTCTCCTCACGTTCTCTCTCCTCACGTTCTCTCTCCTCACGTTCTCTCTCCTCACGTTCTTTCTCCTCACGTTCTTTCTCCTCACGTTCTCTCTCCTCACGTTCTTTCTCCTCACGTTCTTTCTCCTCACGTTCTCAAAACCGCTCTTCCACTCCCAGGCTAAACAACGCGAAATCATACTTTACCGGATCTTCGGGATCAAATTGACGTAATCGGGCCGTCAGCTCTTCAGCAGCCAGCCAATCCGTTTGGCTGCGCATCAAGAGTCCGAGTTTCCGGGACACCCGCGCAACATGCAGGTCTACCGGACAAATCAGCGCGCCCGGGGAAATACGGTTCCAGAGGCCGAAATCCACCCCCTGATCGTCTCTTCGCACCATCCAGCGGAGATACATGTTGATGCGCTTGCAGGTTGAGCCGCGCGAAGGGGCTGCAATATGCTTGCGCGTGCGTTCCGGCGCATCTGCCAGGCTGAAGCAGTAGGCATGAAAATAGTCAAGCGACTCCCGCATACCCGTGAACTGCCCCTGTGGTAAAAAGGCATCTTCCAGTGAAGCATACCGAAGGAAATGCTGCCGGAAGAAAGCGATCAGGTGCAGCACATCGGTAGGATTGAAGGTGCGGTGGCAAAAGTTCAGAAAACGGCGCAGGTCTGTTTCGGCATGCTGGGTAACGAATTGATGGGGTGCTTCATCCATCAGGGCCATCAGCTCGTTGGCCTTCCGGATGATCGTGGTTCGGTTACCCCATGCGAAGAGCGCCGCGAAAAAGCCGGCGATCTCGATATCGGCGCGCCGGGTAAAACGATGCGGCACCGAAATAGGGTCGGCCGGTATAAAGGCAGGCCTGTTGTATTCGGCTACTTTGCGATCGAGGAAAGAGCGAAGCGCTGCAGGAGTCATTGCTGCAAAACTAAGCTAACAGGTGCGCTACAGTTGGCACAAGACAGCTGATACGCTTGTTGCCCAACCCAAAAAAAGCCGCCCGGAGGCAGCTTTGAGAGGTAAGGACACAGCAAGAAATCTAACCAATCGCCTGCTCCAGGTCATCAATGATGTCTTCCACATCCTCGATGCCTACGCTCAGGCGAATCAGCGAGTCGTTCAGGCCGTTCTTGATCCGCTCTTCGCGCGGGATGGATGCATGGGTCATTGAAGCCGGGTGATTGATCAGCGACTCGATGCCGCCCAGGCTTTCGGCCAGCGAAAAAACTTTGGTGGAGGAAAGCACACGGCGCACTTCATCGACGCTGTCGTTCTTCAACTCGAAGGAGATCATACCGCCGAAATCGCGCATCTGCTGCTTTGCAATGGCATGGTTCGGATGATCTTCGAAGCCGGGCCAGTACACCCTGGCCACTTTGGGATGATTGCGGAGCCAGTGGGCCACCTTCGCTCCGTTTTCGCAATGGCGCTGCATGCGCACATGAAGGGTTTTGATCCCGCGCATCACCAGAAAGCAGTCCTGCGGACCCGGAACGGCGCCGCAGCTCTTCTGGATAAAATACAACTGCTCGCGCAGGGCCGCGTCGTTCATCATCAACGCCCCCTGGATCACATCGCTGTGGCCGCCCAGGTACTTGGTAGCGGAGTGCATGACGATGTCGGCGCCCAGGTCGAGCGGGTTCTGCAGGTAGGGTGAGGCAAATGTGTTATCGACACAAAGCAGGATCTTGTGTTCTTTGGCGATGGCCGCCAGCCCCGAAATGTCGGTGATGTTCATCAGCGGGTTGGTCGGCGTTTCTGCCCAGATCAGTTTCGTGCGCTCATTGATCAGCGGACGAATCTGGTTGACATCCTGCATATTCACATAATGAAAGGTGATGCCAAAGCGGGCAAACACCTTCGTAAACAAACGGTAAGTGCCTCCATAGAGGTCATTGCCGCAGATCACTTCGTCGCCTGGGTTCAGCAGCTTGATAACCGCATCGGTTGCCGCCACGCCACTGCCAAAGGCAAGTCCGAATTTTCCGTTTTCGATGGCTGCGTAAGCCGCTTCCAGGGCAGCACGGGTAGGGTTCTGGCTCCGGGCATACTCATAACCCTTATGCTCAGCCGGCGCCGACTGCACATAGGTAGAGGTCTGGTAGATAGGTGTCATGATGGCGCCGGTGGTAGGGTCGGGTTCTGCTCCGGCATGAATAAACTTGGTACCGATACGCATATTAATAGGATCTACACATCCCTGCTCGGGATGCTGGTGAATAAAAAGAACCTGCATCGGGGCAGGAAGGAACAAATGTAGCCGGAAGTCGCGAAAAATACCGGCGGAGATGAACCGCCCGGGCGGCCATCTTACCGCTGCTCCAAAAACGACGCCTGCGGTTTAAGAAAATGTAACCTTTTTCAAACAGTTCGTACGCTCCAGAAACCCTTCATCCGCCAAAAACAACAATCCGGCACCCGGCGCCCGGAAACCCGCCCCTGTTAAGGGTTTTTAACATGCCGGTCATGTAGGAAGCCTTGCCTTCCGCACCCATTACGAATAGCTTCGTGTTATCAAAAAACCATCACAAACCATTAAACCCTTTTTTATGAAAAGAGCAATCATGACCGCCCTGATCGTCGCCGCAGCCCAACTGTCTGCCTTTGCCAGCCCCGATCCTTCCGTGTCCGAAAAAGTTCTGCAGGCCTTCCGCCAGACCTTCGCCACCGTGCGCGAAGTCACCTGGTCGGAATCGAATGGCAACTATGAAGCCCGCTTTACGTTCAACGACCTCGCCACCCGTGTTGTGTACGATAAAGATGGAAACACCATCCGCACCATCCGCTACTACCAGGAAGCGCAGTTGCCGCTCAACATCCTCGCAAAAGTGAAAAGCAGCTATGCCGGACAAAAGATCCACAGCGTTACGGAAGTAACGGCTGAAGGCATCACCGAATACCACCTGGTGCTCGAAAGTGCCAGTACCTGGACCATGATTATGGCCGATCAGTCGGGCAGCCTTTCGGTGCAGAAAAAGATGAACAAGGCCTGAGCCGGCCGGGAATGATCGACACGATTGGTTCTGGTCAACCAGATGCTGTCCTGTTTTCTGATCGGGATTCTTAATACAGGTACGACAAAGTCCAGTACTTCCAGTCATGAGCCGAAGCCGCATACGCCGTATGCGGCTTTATCTTTTGGTTCAGTACTCGGGGATCGAGTACGCCGGCGGCTACCAGTCGTTCCTTTCCGGCGCGGATGGCATCCTGCACTTCCGGCAGTTGCATCCAGCGCAGCTGAGGCGGCTCGAAGCCTGTCTTTCGGGTGGCCCATACCACCTCGCCGGGTAAAAGGTCTTCTACTGCTTTGCGCAGCAGCCACTTTGTGCGTCCCTGGCGGATCTTATAGCTGGGTGCCAGCGAAAAAACGAAACGCACCAGCTCGGTACTCAGAAAAGGCAGACGTACCTCGACCGAATGGGCCATGCTGTTTCGGTCGGCAAGGCGTAGCAACTCCGGGAGCCCGTTGTCGAAGGTATTGTAATGAAGAACCGCATTCAGTGTGAATGCCGAAGGCAGCAGGTAGTAGAAATGCGGACGCTGGGCACGAACCCATTCCGTATTGAGGTCGGACTGCCCGGCTGCCTGGCGGGCACGGCGGCCTTCGAGCAGGGAGGCGGCAAAGTCGGGAAAAAGGGCGGCGACCCGCTGCGCCCAGCCGAAGGAATCCGGAACCCCCAGCGCACGCGCGGCCTCCAGCTCGCCGCTGCTGCCCAATTGCCGCGAGCGATACAGCTCCTGCCAGTACCAGCGATAGTACTTATCGTAGCCTGCCAGCACTTCATCGGCGCCCTGCCCGTCGAGCAGCACCGTTACGCCAGCAGCGCGGGCTGCCTCAAATACCCGGAACTGGGCGAGGGCGCTGCCGGAAGCCACCGGCTCGTCCTGATACCGCATCACCCGCTCCATCAGCGGCACCACTTCGTCATCCCGTATTTCTACAAATGTCTGCTGGAGGCGGAGGTGCCGGGCAACGAGCGCGGCCTGCTGCTGTTCATCTTTCTCAAAGCCCGGAAAGATGGCTGTGAAAGCTCTATGCGTATAAGTACTTCCCCCCTGCTCCTGGCAGAATGCCGCAACGGACGCACTGTCGATGCCCCCGCTGAGGCTGGTGCCTACCGGCACGTCGCTGCGCAGGCGCCGCCGCACGGAAGTACCCAGCAGTGTTCGGAATTGTGCGATGACCCCGGCGTCGGCGGGTGTTTCGCTCCCCGCTTCGATCCGTCCATACGACTCCATGGAAAGAGTCTCTTCTCCCGGACGGTACCGCAGGAAATGGGCCGGCGGCAACTGCAGCACATCTTCATAGAAGGTTTCCTTTGGATCGGCCGGATTGCCGGTGTAGCCAAGAGTCAGAAAGTTGTAGGCCATCCGTTGGTTCACGGAAGGCTGTAATCCCAGCGGCCAAAGGCCCTTGAGCTCGGAGGCAAAGAGCAATCGATCATGGCCGAAGTGGAAGAAGAAAGGCTTTTCGCCAAAACGGTCGCGGGCTGCGTAAAAGCACTGCTCCGAATCATCCCAGAGGCCGAAGGCAAACATCCCGTCAAACCGATCGAGGCAGGCAGCCCCCCACACGGTCCAGGCAGCCAGCAGCACTTCGGTGTCGGAGCGGGTACGGAAGCTCATGCCCCGTCGCTGCAGTTCCTGGCGCAGCTCTACGTAATTATACAATTCGCCGTTATAAACGAGTGAATAGCGTTCGGCGAGGTGAAAAGGCTGCGCTGCCTCCGGTCCGGGATCGATGATCGAAAGACGGCCATGACCCAGCACACATTGCCCCTGCGGGCTCATCCATGCAATTGGCGGCTCGGGCCCCCGGTGCCGCAGACAGGCGAGCGCCGCACGTACCTGATGCCCGCTTTTTTTGGACAAGCCACTGGCGACGATACCGGCGAAGCCACACATAATTAGTCTTTAAACTGGATCGGAAGGCGTACCATCAGCTCATCCCAGGCTACCACGAGTTCGGCGCCCTGCTTGTTGCCCTCGAACACCATGGTAAAGTATTCGAGTGGCTGCTGGCTCTTCAGCACGGGCACCGTAAACCGGAAGGCGTCGCGCGCGCTGTCCTGCTTCAATCCCCAGCTGTACGTGTTGGTATTGAAAACGATCACCCACTCGGTGGCATTGGGGATGCAGTAGAGAATATAGCGGCCCCGCGGCACCTGCTGACGCTGGATGAGGGCGGGCTCAAACAGCTCGATCTCGGACGACTCGTTGGCGCCCAGGCGCCAGGGCTCGCCGAAGCGGATCAGGGTACCAAAGAGCTCGCGTCCGCTCTTGTGCGGCCGGCTGTAGATTACGCGCGCCAGCGGGCCACGCCGTACATCACCCGTCATTCGCCGCACGGGGTAGTCGGCCGGGAAATAGGAGATATCCAGCGGCGACAGGTCTACCGGCGCCAAACGGTTGGCGAAAATTTTCGGCGGAAGGGGATGCGTGTCGCGCTGAATGGCAGGGGTTCCGGCGACAGCGCCCGCAGGGAGCTTGCCATTGTTGCAGGCAAGAAACAAAAGGCAACTGAGAACGAAGGCGACTCGTTTCATGCCGGCAAAGTACGGCTTATTGCGGCTGATCGCAAAACAGATCAGGGGTTTAAAGCCCGCCCGGCCCGCTTCGTCACAACGGATTACTTCAATAGGATGGGTACGGCAACGCGCGCTTCATCCCAGGCGATGATCATATTGACCGCTCCGGCCGACCGGTCAAAATAGATCGTAAAAGCTTCTACGGGCTGCTCCGACTTCTCGACCGGAACTACCAGTCGCGCCACATCTTTTTTCTCGTCATACTTAAAGGCGCCCCAGGTATCGGTGTCACGGTTGAAGATACCCGTCCACTGACCGGGGGTGGCGATGGCATATACCGTGTACTTTCCTTTCGGTACCTTCCGGTTGCCGATACGCACCTCGCGGTAGAATTCGATTTCGGTAGCCTCGTTGGCACCGAGGCGCCAGATCTCGTTAAAAGGCACGTGATCACCGAATACCGGTCGCCCGGCCTTCAGCGGCCTGCTGTAAATCACTCGCGCCACCAGGGGCTCGGCAGCTTTGTCCTGTATCTTCAGCACCGGGTAGTTGGCCGGATAATAAGCCATGTCCATGGGCGATTTGTCGAGCGGCGGCAGCGACACCCGGGGCGTGTTATTCGTTTGTGCCTCAGCGATAAAGGCAGCGGTCAGGCAGGCAAGGGAAAGAAGAAAGCGCTTCATGGATCCTGTTTGAGGGAGCAAAGGTACCGATGCTCCGTTTACAGACGCGCCTTCAGGTGTTCAGGAGGCGTCCGTATTCCAGTTTTGCAAACTCTTTAACAGCACCGGCCAGTTCCTGCCACCAATCCTGCAGGTGCTGGTAGCGGGCTTCAAACAAGGCAAAAGCCCGGTCGGTACTTCCCAGGTAGCGGGCCCTTCGCTCTAAACCCTGCAAGCTGCGGCGGGTGCCCCACCGTTCCCGGTAGTTCAGCAGCCAGTTCTGTTCCTTCATATAAGGCAACATCCCGGCAAACCGCTGGGGAAGAAACTGCGGACGCTGCTCCAGCGCAGAATACACCTCCGATGCAAAGACAGCAAGCCGGCCGGGAGGGAAGGCTTCCGCGTCGTTGGCCAGAAAGTGATCCCAGACCACATCCACAATAGGAGCGCTATAGAGCCGGTAATCGGACCGGAACAGATCCTGTGCCGCCCGGCTGGCGGGGTGGGCGTCGGTATAGGCATCGATCTGCCGGTGCAGGCTGATACCCACCTGAATGGCAGCGGGAAAAGCATCACGGGCACGTCCCTTCACGAAGTCGGAAATCATATTTCCCACCAGCACATCGGGGTTTCCGAAGGAGAGCCAGGCATGACCAAGGTAATTCACAGCGGAAAGATACTGGCAGACGCCTGCCGCTCATCCCGATTTTCGGACCTTTCTTACAGTTATTTTTCCGCTATGCCTTTTCAAATGCGCTTTCGGGAACCGGGGCGTTCATCAAAAAGATGGATACGTTCATACCCCGAATGCTACAATTCGTCCGCCGTTAACATATGAGTTAAAGCTTTGCAACCGCTTTCAACGCACTTCCGTTCCTCCCAATTGACTTGCCGGGGGCTGTAACCGAATCTACTTTTGAACCGTCAAACAAAGCGAACGAATCATTACAAACGCATAAATAAACAGTCATGAAATTCTTATTCATCCTCCTGGCCAGCCTGACAACGATGATCAGCAAAGCCGAAAACCCGGCAGATGTTACTCCGGAAGTTCTTCAGTCGTTTAAAAGCACCTTCGGCAATGCCAAGGAAGTGGGCTGGACCGCCAGCAACAAGATGTACAAGGCACAGTTCACCCTCGACGGCCAGCACATCAGCGCTTTCTATAACGCCGACGGACAAATGGTGGCGCTCTCCCGCAACATCACCGTCAGCCAGCTGCCCGTCATGCTGCAGGCCAGCCTGAAGAAAGAGTCGAAGAACAGCTGGATCAGCGAACTCTACGAATATGCAACCGAAGAAGGCACCACCTATTATGCAACCTTGGAAGACGCCGATATGAAAATCACCCTCCGCTCGGCCAACAACTCCGAGTGGATGACCAACCAAAAGATCGAAAAGATCTGAATGTCGTTTTAGTGTGTGTTTTGGCGGCCCTGGTATTTACCGGGGCTTTTTCGTTTGAATAGTGAATAGCGAATGATGAATATCGAATATCGAAGGGGAGTGAGTAATAAACGAAGGAGAGTAGCTTCCGCTCCCCGCTCCCGCTGGGAGAGGGGTTGGGGGTGAGGGAACTCACAATTCACGTGCTATAAACTCCCCCATCGGCATAAAATCACAATCACCCGAAAAATCATCGATCAGGCGCCGCAGCCGGTTCAACAACACGGGGCCGGCATGGCGTTTCGCGTAGCCGGGAATATGGTAGCGGGTCAAGGGGATAAACTCCCAGGGATGGAAATAGAGACAGCAATAACCGTCTTTCTTCAACGTATCGGACACCCATTTCCGGTAGAGCGGGTAAGGAAAGTTCTTAAACGACAGCCAGAATAAAGGAATACGCCAGCGGGGCGTCACCGAAGCCGGAAAACGCAGCATTCCTTCCTGCACATAGGGTGTTCGCGGGAGATGGCGGTTATCGTAGCGCCCCGGAAGCCAGCAGGGATTGACCGAAGAATCGTACGTAAATCCTGCCGCCCGCACATCGGCCATCTCCACCGGACGCATCCGGGGCATGCGCAGCCCCTGCACGGTCTTGCCGCAGATCGCCTCCAGCGCTTCCCTCGAAGCCAGCAGATCTTTCGGCTCAAAATGCGCATGATAAAAAGTATGTGAAGCGATCTCGTGCCTTTCCGCCATGCGCCGCGTTGCCTCCGGGAAATGTTGCGCGAAGTTCGCCGTCGTAAAACAGGTTCCCGATACCTGGGGGTAGCGATCGAGCAGCGCCAGCAATGCTTCCAGACCGGCATACCCTACCTGCATTTGCTCCGCTTCCGGAATCGTTTGCCCGTATTCGAGGGGCATGTCGAATTCCTCCACGTCGAAGGTCAGTAATAATACGGGGCGCTTCATGACTGGTCTTTGATGAGATAGGTAGGACGGCGCTTGCCCTGCATGAACACTTTGCCGAGGTAGAGTCCCATAATGCCCAGGATCGACAGTTGCAGTCCTCCGAAGAAGGTGATGGTCACGATCACGGAGGTCCATCCATTGACCGCCTGTCCGTAGTAATAACTAACCAGCGCATAGGGCAAATACAGAACCGATAGCAGGGAAAACACAAAACCCAGGTAGGCGGCGAAATAAAGGGGCTTGGTGCTGAACGATGTGATGCCCTGCAGGGCAAAGCGCAGCATCTTGCGGACGGTATACTTCGATTTCCCCGCACGGCGCTGCCGCGGCTGGTAGGGAATGGCGATCTGTTGATAACCGATCCACTTGACCAGACCACGGAAAAACAATTCGTGTTCTTCCATTTGCTGCAATACCTGCACCGCCTTCCGGTCGAGCAGGCGGAAATCGGCGGAACCTTTTTCCATATCGAGATCGGCGATGCGGTTCATGAACCGGTAAAACTGGTCGGAACTCCAGCGCTTGAATGCCGACTCATGCTGCTCCGCATCCTGCCGCAGGGTATAGACCACATCGTATCCCTCTTCCCAGTGGCGCAACAGCTCGGGGATCACCTCGGGGGGATGCTGAAAGTCGCCATCGAGCGAGACGGCACAGTCGCCACGCGACTGATCGATACCGGCCTTGAGCGCGGCCTGATGACCGAAGTTGCGGCTGAAAGAAAGGAAACGCACCTTCGGATCAGCGGCAGCCAGCCCTTTCAGCACCTGGTGCGTACCGTCGCTGCTGCCGTCATCAACGAGGATAAAGCCGTAGTTATACGGCAGGTGCTCCAGCACTTCATGCACCCGCTGCACCAATGCGGCGATATTCTCGGCCTCGTTGTATACGGGTATGATGATATCTACCGTTTTCATGCAGCCAGGTCCTTGCTTTTTTCGGATCGGAAATTACGGAAAGACACCTGCACGATCAGCCAGCACCACACCAGGAATACCGGAAGGCACTTGAGTGAGTAGGGACGCACATAGGATTCGCGCAGGGGTTTTGGGAAAAGATCGGTCGGTGAAAGACTCGTGAGCACAAAGGTCAGAAGCAGCAGGGCCAGCGCAGCCCGCGGGTGCCGCTCACGATTGAGCAGGTACCAGAGGGCCACGCCCGGCAGGGCAATAATATACGTCGACGACTCTGCCGACGAACTGAAAATCACCACGCTGATGAGCACGATAGCCAGGTAACTTAAGCGGTAGTGTAAAGCGGCATACTGCCGGAAACGCAGCAGCGGGGCAAGAATGAGCAGGGCCGCCGGTGCCAGCACGGCCAGGTTCGAAACGGCCTGCCCGCTCATACGGCGGATCATACCCATCACCGAAATATCCTGCATGCCGTTGGAAGCCAGGAAATCGGCATTCTTGGCGTTCTTCGTCATCAGGCTCTGCAACCAGTCGGAATAGCTTTGCAGCACAAAGGCGGGAGAAGAAAACAGCATGGGAAGCGCAAACAACACCAGGCCCCAGAACAAAAAGCCGGCGATATAGCGAAGCTTGTTTTTAGAAAACAGGAAAAACAGGGAGCCGCCGATACCATAAAGTTTGATCAGAAAACCCGCCGCCATCGGAAAGGGCGCCACGGCTTCGCGCTGCCGCTCTACGCCGGCAAAAGCCAGGATCAGGAAGCCTGCCAGCATGGGGTTGAACTGAACATTATGGATGGCCGTCATCAACTCAACGGCGCAAAATGCCAGAATGAACAAGCGGGCGCGCCGCTCCACAGGGAGCAGGCCGATGGCCCGGAACAGCAGGGCGGCATTGGCAAGGCACCACAGCAGCACCCCCAGCGTGTCGGGCAATAACGCAAAGGGCGCAATCAGCGGACCAAAGGAAGGACCGTAATGATTGGCATCGAAGTACTCCGCCGGGTAAGGGCCATAAAGATTCGTCTGCGCCCGGAGATGGGTAAAGACGCCTTTGTAGATCAGGTAATTGTTGTAGGAATGGCGGGAAAGCTGCGCCAGGGCCGCAATCAGGGTCAGCAAAAACCACAGCAGCACGGGCACCGGCACACGGTAGCGGCCCAGGGGTATGTTGCGATACAGAAAACTCATAAACAGTAATGCGGCAGCGGAAGCAAGCCCGATGCTGCTGCAGAGATAAACGATTTCGGCTAAATGACCATAGCGGTGTCGATGGAAAGCCCGGAAGGAGCGGCAGGCAGCACATCCCGGGCCCTGCAGGCCGCAGGCGCTTCCAAAGTCCTACTTTTGCACCCTAAATCCGCATCATGAACAAAGGACCAATATCACAGTTTATTACCCACCATTATCGCCACTTTAACGCTGCCGCGCTCGTTGATGCCGCCAAAGGCTACGAAACGCACCTGCTCGAAGGGGGCAAGATGATGGTGACCCTGGCCGGCGCCATGAGTACCGCCGAGCTGGGCCTGTCGCTGGCCGAGATGATCCGCCAGGACAAGATCCACATCATTTCCTGCACCGGCGCCAACCTCGAAGAAGACATCATGAACCTGGTGGCCCATGACCACTACGAGCGCATCCCCAACTGGCGCGACCTCACCCCGCAGCAGGAGTGGGACCTGCTGGAGCGCGGTCTCAACCGCGTTACCGATACCTGCATTCCGGAGGAAGAAGCTTTCCGCCGCATCCAGAAGCATATCCACAAGCTGTGGGCCGATGCAGACGCTGCCGGCGAGCGCTACTTCCCGCACGAATACATGTACCAGCTGCTGAACAGCGGTGTCATGAAGGAGTACTACCAGATCGACCCGAAGAACTCCTGGATGATTGCCGCGGCCGAAAAGAACCTGCCCATCGTGGTAGGCGGCTGGGAAGACAGCACCATGGGCAACATCTTCGCTTCCTATGTCTACAAGGGCGAGATCAAGGCCTCGACCATGAAGAGCGGCATTGAGTACATGGTTTGGCTCGCCGACTATTACAAGAATACCTGCGAAGGCAAAGGCATCGGCTTCTTCCAGATCGGTGGCGGCATCGCCGGCGACTTCCCGATCTGCGTGGTGCCGATGATGTATCAGGACCTGGAGATGCATGAAATTCCTTTCTGGAGCTATTTCTGCCAGATCTCCGACTCAACAACCTCCTACGGTTCGTACTCGGGCGCCCATCCGAACGAAAAGATCACCTGGGGCAAGCTCGATATCCACACGCCCAAATACATCATCGAGAGCGATGCCACCATCGTAGCGCCGCTGGTGTTCGCCTATGTGCTGGGCTGGTAGTAGTCCGGCAAGGCGTACTGTCGTAACGCAAACCTCTGTCCTGCGGTTGCCGCGGCAGAAAGGCATGAGTCAGAAAAAGGAAATGGATCGCGTGGCGATCCATTTCCTTTTTTACGACCACGGCCCGCCGCGGGTCTATCCTTTGAGATTACGCTTTGCGGTTTCGGCTTCCCGGGCACTCGTCCAGGCAGCGAAAAGCAGGTAGGCAATGACGCCTTTCATCAGTAATCCCATCAGGAGGGAGCTGGCACCGGTCAGGTAAAACTGTAGTCCGAACATCGCCAGCACCAGCACGGCGGCAACGATCACCGCGGGCTTTGGGTTGGCGAAGGCCCAGGCGCCGAGCCCGAACAGGATCATCGGAAACAGGAGGCTGGCCATGAGTGTCTGGGCATTCAGCACGTTGCCGATCGACAAGGCGACCAGGTCACTCGCCAGAAAAATGGCCGCCGTGATCCAGAGCTTGCTGCGTGTTTTGCGGCGCTCCAGGTTCCAGAGGTGCAGCTGCACGTCCTGGTACGATGCATACTCTTCGGCAACAAGGTTCTCGGTCGGCTCGGTCATAGTGTTGGTTTGAAGCAGCAAAATAGGTAAAGCCCGCGCTTTTTTCAGCGCTCCCCAAAAGGAGCGGGAACCAAGAGCCGCACTTAGCGCCGCATGGCCGGCAGCTCCAGGTCGCGCTTCAGCATCTGGTCGCGGTTGGCCATTTCCCAGGCCGTATAGTACACCAGCTGTGCACGCTTCATCATCAAGGGATAATTGATCTTGTCGGGTGTGTCGGTCGGACGATGATAATCGGCTCCGAGCATACCATCATAATAGAAAATGATGGGCACGCCTTTGCGGGCGAAGTTGTAATGGTCGGAGCGGTAGTAGATCTGGTTCGGATCGTTCGGGTCGTTGTACTTGTAGTCGAGCTCCAGCTTCGTATACCTGCTGTTGGCACCTTCGGAGATCGGCTTCAGGTCGGTGCTGATCTTATCGTCACCCACCACGTAGATGTAGTTCGTGGTGTCGCCCTTCCGGCTCACATCGCTGCGACCGATCATGTCGATATTCAGATCGGCGGTAGTCTTTTCCATCGGGAAAAGAGGATTGTTCGAATAATACTCCGATCCCCAGAGACCCTTTTCCTCACCACTCACGGCCATGAATACGATGGTGCGGCGCGGGCCGCGGCCGGCTTTCTTCGCCTGCATGAAGGCCTCGGCGATTTCCATGACGCCAACCGTTCCCGAACCATCATCGTCGGCACCATAATAGATCACCGTATCACGCTTACCCAGGTGATCGTAGTGCGCGGTGAGGTAGAGGTACTCGTCTTTCAGATCGGTTCCCGGCAACACACCAATAACATTGGTTGATTCAAGTCGGGTCGTGGTTTTCACCGTTTCGAGCAGGATGTCGGCCGTGTAGGTTTTCACGGCGGAACGGCCGCTTTTGAATGTGTCGAAGTCGGTTCCGAGCAGCGTCTTTGCGATGTTTTCTGAAACCGTGTACTGCTGCGGGTCAATGCTGCGGCGGAAGCTGTAGATCGACTGGGGCGGGTTACGGTTCATGGATGCCGTACGCGGGTAGGTCGCGGACACGGTCAGAACCGCTGCAGCGCCTTTGGCGCGCACCAGGTTGGCAACGGCCCGGGTAAGGATGCGGCCGGTACTGGCAGGCGGCATCAGCAGCACGAGCCGCCCGGTCAGATCGGCACCGCGGATGGCTGTTGTATCGTAGGGCAGCGCCAGCACCTCGCTGAAACGGAAGGTGCCGGAAATATTAGATTGCGTAACCGCGTTGAAATCCTTGTCCAATGAATAGGCCGTGCCCCCTATTTCGAGGCGGGCGCTGCGCAGTTCATCCTGGTAAACCGGGAAGGCCTGCTGGTAGCTGCCATTCGGTGCAGGCTCCAGTCCGATCTGGCGGAAGTGATTTTCGATATAGGCTGCCGCCTTCCGCTGTCCTTCCGTTGCCGTCTCGCGGCCTTCCATCTCGCGACCAGCCAAAATGTAAAGATGCCGCTGCATGTCGGCAACCGTAATCGTACGGGCAAATGTTTCGGGTTTGCCCGCCTTCTGGGCCTGGCCGGCGAAAGAAGCCAGCAAGACCGTGGCAAGAAGTATCTGTTTCATAGCCCGGGAAGATAGTGTTTGTTTGGATGTGCAGCTATGCCGATAGGATGATTTGCCGATATTGAATATACCGATGTGCTGAAATGCGGATGGGTGGATCCCGCACTCATTACCGCATCATAAATCTGCACGGCTGTTGATCAGCACAATCTATACCCCCTTAGTGCATCAGCACATCTGCACATCATCAGCACCCGATTTTATCCACCCTGTTCTGGTGGCGACCGCCTTCGAAGGGTGTTTCCAGAAAGGTTGCGGTCATCTCCGCGGCGGCTTCGAAAGAAACGAAGCGGGCGGGGATGCACAGCACGTTGGCGTTGTTGTGCTGACGCGCCAGCGAGGCTAGTTCTACTGCCCAGGCAATGGCTGCACGCACCCCGGCGTGCTTGTTGGCCGTAATGGCGACAACGTTGGCCGAACCGCAGACAAGGATGCCGGCTGCAGCCTCGCCGCTTTCCACGGCGCGGGCCACCGGATGGGCAAAATCGGGATAATCAACCGAGGCGGCACTATGTGTTCCCATGTCCAGCACTTCGATGCCTTTTTCTTTGAGGTACCCGATCAGTTGGGTCTTGTATTCATAACCGGCATGGTCGGCACCAATAGCCAGCGGACGCGATACGTCGATCATCGGAGCATGCATGGAAGGTAGGGGTTTGGGCAAAGCTAGAGAATATCGAATAACGAAAACCGAAAAGCAGCGCGTGGCGCTGCTTTTCGGTTTTAATGACCAATGTTCAGTGCTCAATGAGCAATTTTCAAGTGTTCCCCCTCAACTGACTTGGAAGTTGCACATTGAACATTGCCTATTGAGCATTTCCCCAATATTCGATATTCGTTATTCGATATTCGATATTCTTTCCTCAGCTCCACTCGTCCACCGCCTGCCGCTTCTCGACCCGCCGTGCGAGCAGGATCGAAATTTCATAAAGCAGCATCAGGGGCAGGGCTACCGTCATCTGGCTGATAATATCCGGTCCCGGCGTGATGATGGCCGCAACGATGAAAATAACAACAATGGAGTACTTCCGCACCCGCTTCAGGTAACTGGCCGACACGATGCCCACCTTGGCCAGGAAAAAGAGTACCAGCGGCAACTGGAAGGCCAGTCCCGCCCCCAGCACCAATGGAATCATCGTATCGATATAACTGGATATGGTCCACCGGTTCTCGATGTTCTCATCGAGCTGGAAGCCCGCAAAAAACTTGATGGTATAGGGTGCAATTACAAAATAGCCGAAGAACACGCCCACGAAAACAGGAAGGAAACCCAGAAAACAACGCCACGGGTCGTGCTCAGCTCTTTCTGGTTCAGTGCGGGACGTATGAAGCGCCAGAATTCCCAAAAGATATACGGAAAGGCAATGATGATTCCGCCCACCATAACAATGGTGAAAAACATGCTGAACTGTGCACCCACCGCCGTGCTTTGCATTTTGATGCCGATGGCTTCCATGCACAGCGATCCGCCCAGGTTCAGGGCCTTACCGATTTTGCACAGGATACCATAGGTCGGAAAGTCGGCATGAGTAGGCCCCAGGACCACTTTCTGAATGAAGAACTTATTGAAATAGCCAACAACGGCGGCACCGACCACGATGGCCAGTACGCTCCGGAACAAGTGGCCGCGAAGCACCTCCAGGTGATCCACAAAGGACATCTCGGCCCGTTCTTCACTCCCTCCCCTGCGAAAGATTCCTAATGCCATGTGCTTTTTTAAGTGCGACAAAGATAAGGCCGGCTCCAAGGCCCGCGCCTGCCCCGCCGAACAATGTACGGGATTGCTGCGAATCGGGATGTGACCGCAAGAACAGGTCAGCAATGGCAACTGCGGAACAGAGCGGAGACGGCCGAGCGAAGCCGAACCCTAATCCGCCTTGGTTTCAAGTCCTTTCCTGATCTGGTAGGCCAGGCCGTTTCGGTGCGCTTTCGTCTCGGCATTGGGCACCGCAGCCGTCTCCTGCTGGCGCCGGATACGCTGCACGGCATCGAGTGCGGCAGCCTGAGCCACGGCATCGTACTGGCGGAAGCGGTTCGCTACGATATCGAGGAGCATCCGCACATATTCGCTCTGCAGGTTCTGACGGAAGACGTTCACGGCTCCGTTTTTATCGGCGGCAAAGATGCCGGTTTCGAGGTCGGCCAGCAGATCGGCTACAGCATACCGGTTACCGTAAAGGCGGCTGTTGGTAAGGCGCAGCAGCGTGGCCGGGTGCAGCAGGTGGGCCAGCGCCCCGTTGACCTGCTGTGCCAGCACGGCATAGGTGGCCTTGTAATCATCGCCGAAAGCGGCCTGACTGAAACCCCTCCGTTGCGGTTGCAGCCAGGGCAGCACGGCGGTATCGGCCAGGTAGGCATGGGGAGCAAACACATAGCGATTCAATACCTGCACCGCACGGCGCTGCTGCGCAAGAGGCACGGGCGTATAAGGCCGGCCCGACTGCTCATCGCCGGGGAAACTGCGCTCCACATAAACGCCGCCTACATAACGACTCACCGCGCCGATCATTTGTTGCCGCTGCAGTTGCAGGGCCGTATAACGCGCCCGCAGCTCCGCCCAGCTCTGCCCGGGTTTTCGGTAGCGACGCACCAGGTTCGGCATGAGCCGGTTCACCAATTGCAGGCGCCCTGCGGCATAAGCAATGGCATCGCTGCTGAGATCGTTGATGTTGGCGCGCGGGTCCATACCCTTGCCCGGTGCCCGCATATCGTCGGCATCATTGCCAAAGGCAAGACGCGGATCGCCGCTCCGGGCCAGTATACGGGCGATACCCGCCTGCTCCGCGCTATCGTTGTCGAAGGCCGTATAACCAAAGGCAATGGCCCAGTTGTCGTATGGCCCCTGCTTGGTAGTATAAAAATCCCCCTGAAGCTTCGGATCGGCCGCAATGTTGATGGCCGGGTAATCCATCACCGATCCCAGCAGGCCATGGCGACGGGTTAGTGTGGTATTGTGAAGGTCCGCAGGCTTCCAAAGCTGGCTGCCTTTCATATTATGGTTCAGCCCGAGCGTATGTCCCAGCTCATGCATCACCAGGTACGTCAGAAACTGACGATGCATCTCACCAAGTACCTTCTGATCGGCGCCGTCCGTTTCGAGCAGCGTGCCACCCGCGAGGTACTGCGCCTTCAGTTCATCGGCAAGACCACAAAGAGCATGATGGCTTTCGGAGTGCACCTCTGTCATCGACTGCGCTGACGCTCCGCTCAGGCTGACAGGAAATCTGTGTTCGCCTGTCAGGCTGAGCCTGTCGAAGCCCCGCCTTCCGAGCAGTTCTTCGAGCACCGGCGCCGCGCTGCCCGTATACCATTCGATGGTGATGTCGGCGCCCAGGATCTGCCCGGTGCGCGGATTGGTGGTATACTGTGCGATGGCACCATAGGGCGGCACATACGACGATACCCAGCGTACCACGTTGTAGCGCAGGTCGGCAGGATCCCAGCTTGCGGTATCCGGCATCTGCTCCACCCGCAGTGCATTCAAAAAGCCGGCTTCGCGAAAAGCCTCATTCCATTGAAGGATAGCGGCACGCACTGTTGCGCGGTACTCATGCGGCGTTGTATTCTCGATCCAGAAGGTAATGGGCTCCACCGGTTCTGAGAGCGGCGCCCCAGGGTTCTTTTTCTCCAGACGCCAGCGGTGAATATGGTCGCGGAAGGGTGTAGCGCTGATGCTGGTCTGGTCATTGACGGCCGTGGCGAAATAGCCCACCCGCGGATCATCGCGACGGGGCCGGAAATTGTTTCTGGGCAGCTCGATAAAACTATGCTGCAGCCGCACACGGATATAACGGGGATCGGCAATATCGGTACCGCCCGCAGCGCCGTTCGGATTGTCGTACGCCAGGTCAACCACCACGTCGGCGTTTTCCGGAAAACTCTTCAGGGCTACATATTTAGACTTGAAAACATTGAGATTTCCCAGTCCGAAGGCAGGCCCGCCGATAAAAAAGCCCTGCTGCTGGGGTGGCTTAATGGGGTCGAGGCGTTCGCTCAGAAACAGGCCATCCCCTGCAATGAGAAAGCCGGCGGAGTCCTCGCCGATGATGCGCTCGGAGAGCAGCACGGCTTCGGGCTTATCGACGTCTTTGGTGCGGCTTACCGGGTTGGATGGATCATAATAAAACGAAGTATTCACCCGGCTGATCTCGATGCGGTCGAAGGCGCGGGTAAAACGTAAGATGAAATTGGAGCGGTAAATGCTCTGGTTCAGCAGCAACGAGGTAGGTCCGTTGAGTGCATAGCTCTGATAAATGAACTCGCGGCCCAGCTGCTCTTTCCGCACGTAGAGCTGCACGGAGCCATTGGTGGTATCCTGGAAAAAAGAAAACAGACCGTCATTGCGGCGGCTGCCCTTTGTTTTATCGGCCAGGGGCCATACCGGCTTTCGGACCGGCTTTACCGTATCGGTCGGAGGCGGCGATTGGAGGGGCGCCTTGCTGATTGTTGAAGCCTTGCCGCGCGACTGCGCAGGGGCAGAAAAAGAACAGATAAGGGCAGCAGCCAGGGCTATGACGGTCCGGTGGTATAGCATACCCGGTGAAATTACAACTGGTCGGTAATAAGGGTTTGTGAAAAAAGGCGCCGGTTTCTTTGAAAAGACGCGGTCAACACCGGTACCACGTCCCATAATCTCCCGGCAAGGACCATCGAGTGGATCCCTGTTCGCCTGATGAGGGCTTTTGCCGCATGCAAGCGTTCGACCTGTGGCACTACCAGCGCTTCATAATTCCCGCGCCACGGCAACGTAATCACTAGCGGTCATCCAGGCCCTTCCCTTCCAGGATGCGGGACCGGCACTTATCGATCCGGGCATAACGGGTTTGTACCTGCTTGGCACCGGCAACGTGCAGGCAATAGCCCCGTCTCCGGCCCGGCGTCAGGGCTTCGAAAGCTGCTTTCAATGCCGGGTCGGCCGACAGTATTTCTACAAGCTCCGAGGGTAGTTCAGTTTCTTCGGGTTTCTTCAGGACCACCTCGCGGCCTTCTTTCTCGGCCTTTATGGCTTCCTGAACATAGGCTTTGATGATTGCCTCATTTGCCTTGATCTGTTCCGCCCCGGTAAACCGGAGCTGCCGCATCGCCTGGGTGTGCTCACCTGCCTGCACCAGCAGGGCCTGCTGATCGGCCAGCAAAGCGCCTTTGAAAAAAGCCATTACGCAGTATTCCTTGAAGCCGCACAGAAACACCACGTTTCGCCCCTCAACTGCATAGCAGGGCTTACCCCACTTCAACTCTTCGGTAAGCCCGCAGCCGAGGGCGATATGGCGAAGCAGGGAAAGCTCCTCCTCCCATTTGGAGATTTTTGCGAAAAAGGCATCGACCTTCGGATTCATGACATTGCTTTTCGGGCGCCAAGATAGCAAATGAAGTCCGGAAGCGCTCCTGCAACGGGCCTAGCGCAGAATGCGCAGCTTCACCATTTCGATGCGGGTATCGCTCACATTCAGGATGTCGAATTCGTAGTTGTTGACGATGATCCGTTCCTTCTGACGGGGGATCGTTTCGTGATGACTGATGATATAGCCCGACAGGGTCTCCGATTCTTCGTCGTCGGAGAAGGAAAGCTCGTACTTTTCGGTGAGGTAGTCGAGCTCGAGGCGACCGGAGAAAATGTACTCGTTCTCGGCCAGCCGTTTCTCTACAAATTCCTCGCTGTCGTATTCATCGTGGATTTCTCCGAAGATCTCCTCCAGCACATCTTCCATCGTTACGATACCGGCCGTGCCGCCAAATTCATCCACCACCCAGGCGATGCTTTTCCCCTCACGGGTGAACTTGTTGATCAGGTCGGCCGCACTCATGCTTTCGGGTATGGCAGGGATGGGCAACAGGATCGACTGGATGCTGTCGGGGTTCTTGAACAGGTCTAGCTGATGCACATAGCCCAGGATGTGATCGATATTGCCCTCGTATACCACCAGTTTGCTCAGCTTGGTATCGACCAGCTTCTGGCGCACCTCCTCGATGGAGCACCGTATATCTACGGCAATGATCTCCTTGCGCGGCACCAGGCATTGACGGATCTTGGTACGGGGCAGCTCCAGGGCATTCTCGAAAAGTGCGGTGTTGACGTCTTCGGGTTCGTAGTCGTCGCTGTTTTGCTGAAAGAGGGTTTCGAAATCGGTGCTGCTGAAAAGTCCTTTCTTCTCGTCAACGCGGATATTGAACACATACTTCAGCACCCAGTTCGAGAGGCCCACAAAAGCCGAAGCCAAAGGCTGCAGCAGCCAGTGAAAAGGACTGACGATCCACACCAGGCGCGAGAGGATGACATTGCTTTTGGCGCGGAACCAGGCCTTGGGAATGAACTCCCCCAGCACCAGCACCAGAAAGGTGCCCAGCACGATGTCGAGCAGCAGGCGGGCCATATCGAAGCGTTCGGCACCCAGTCCTACCAGCTTCCACAGCGGCTCGGTAACGGCCCCCAGCAGCAACACGAAATAGACCAGCGAGATGGTGAAACCGATCAGCATCACGCTCACGAAGGTTTCGGGCTTCTGGATGAAGCGCGACAGGATATGGGCGCTCGGCTGCCCTTGCTTTTTTTTCAGTTCTACCCCGAAGCGGTTGACGCTGTAAAAGGCCATCTCGATGCCGGAGAAGAAAGCCATCATCAGGATGGTTGCGAAAAACCAGGAAATGACGGTGGTATCGATCATAGGCTAAAGATAATGAGAACGTGAGGAGAAAGAACATGAGGAGAAAGAACGAGAGGTGCGCCTCCCTTTCACCTTTCTCCTCACGTTCTCACGTTCTCACGTTCTTTCTCCTTTCTCCTTTCTCCTTTCACCTCACGTTCTCACGTTCTCAATAAACCCCATCACCGCCGCTTCCGCTTCTTTACAGGCCTGATCGAGGTGCTCATTTACGATCACCTTATGAAAATGGTGCTTGAAGGAAATTTCGTAGGCCGCCTTATTGACGCGCGCCTGCAGGCTTTCGGCGCTTTCGGTGCCCCGGCCCCTGAGGCGGCGCTGCAGTTCTTCGATGGAAGGCGGCTCGATGAAGAGGGAAAGAATGTTCTCGGGGTATTGCTGCTGGATGTGGATGGCGCCCTTTACGTCGATGTCGAGCACCGGCGTTTTGCCTTCGCTCCAGATACGCCGCATTTCGCTCTTGAGGGTGCCGTAGTATTTTCCTTCGTACACCATCTCCCACTCCATGAAGTCTTTGTTGTGGATATGCTCCTGGAACTGCTCCACGCTCAGGAAGTGGTAGTCGACACCATCTTTTTCGGTGCCCCGCGGCTGCCGCGTGGCGGCCGAAATGGAAAAAGCCAGGCGGTCGGGATACTTGTCCAGCAGGTAGCGGGTGATGGAGGTCTTCCCCGCACCGGAGGGAGCGGTAAGGATGATGATCTTGCCGAAGTCGGTAGCCATAAGCGGGATTTGGAGACTGAGGCGCGAAGATAGGAAGAAAGGTGAGCGGCTTTCTGAGCTCAGGAATAGGCATGACCTATCTTTCCGTGGCACCGGGCCCGCGACCCGACGGCTGGTCGTTAATGCTTAGGGTTTTGTTACGCCCATGCCTGCGCACACTGCCGAAATAAGCTGTGCCTGATTCATGCCTCCGATGGAAATCGGAAGACGGCAGATGGGGCGCAGCGACGGAGTCTCCTGAACACGCCAACTGACCTGGTGCCGCGACCCTACACCCCCTTCTGTCGACGGCGTTGCTCCAATCGCGCCTGCGTCATCCGTTCGCGCAGGCCGCCCTGGCTAAGGAACTCCTGCTCCAGTGTCAGCAGTTGCCGCTTCAGCAGGCTAATGGTGATATGTGAAAAACTATGCAGTGCATTGGCACAGATGGCCGGGTCTACATGTTCGAAGGCCCTCCGGAAGGTTTCATAAGTAGCCTGGGGCGTTCGGTTAAGTTCCCGAAAACGCTGTGCCAGCCGATCCTCCTTAGCCCATAGAGGCAATTGGCGTGTTCGCAGAAAATCCTGGTAATCGATGGCCAGTTCCTCCAGCGATGCCCGCGCCACGTTTGTCAGTTTGATCTCCGTTTCCTTGGAGGTACCGGAAACGACACTGCCCTCTGCGATGTTTTGTTTGCCGCTACGTGCCGCCTGCACCATTTGTTGAGCGGTGCGGTCGTAGGGACCAAAAAAGCGCTTGGTAAACAAGACGGTGGCGTCATACAAAATCTCTGCCTTCTGATAGGTAATCAGTTTCCGGTAGCCGCCATGCGGCGGTATAAAACCGGGCTTCTTCTCAGTTGTCATTGGTTAGCATTATAGGTTGGTGTATCAGGACCTCCAGGACCGCTGGCGACGCTTCCCGCGTCCTCCAGGTCCTGCTTGTCCCATGGCTAATGTAGTAAAAAAATGCTATTTTCCTTAGCACGTTCTGGGTGTTCTCCCGGTCGTTCTGGGCCCACTTTTTTTTTAGAAAAACTAACTGCAACGAACACATCCTTTTGCGTCTTCATGTAAATTGCTGTTATCGGAAACCCGTGCACAGGCCCGTTGACCAAAGCCCTAAACTAATTGCAACAAAGCTCTATTTAGTACCCACTAAAACCCAAGCATGTCCATTCCTTGAGAGCGCATTTTCAAACAGAAAAGAGCATTAAACTTTGCATTTCAAGTCGCACAATTAAGCATTATGCAGCTTAAGTAATGTACAAAAAAAGAGCCCCACGGAGTACGCAGGGCTCAAGAAATTCTTCGGCTTATAGCCTTATTGTGATAAGCTTTCAAAGCGCATAAGCCGGTCAAACTGACCCACCTTGGCCTGAGCAAACTGACCCACCTTTATGCTGGCGAAGAGGGTGTTGTTTTGAGGGGTTGAGGGGGTGATAAAAATGGGTTGCTTTTTAGTTCTCGTTTACGTTCTTCTTTTCAAATTTAGGTCAGGCTTCCGGCTTCAGCCGGTCTACAGCTTTGCGTAAAGCCGGGTTGAGCGCGATGATGGCAGCGTTTTCCTGGCAAAATCGGAGAACGGCCAGGTACATGTTCAGTTGGCGGTTTTGTCGCTTATCCATAATTCGATTTTTTAACGACGGTTAAAAATAAAATCAGGAACGGTGACGCGGCCTTGTAGCCTGCTTCCGATAAATGTAAAACAAGACATTCATAATACGAAACGGCGCGGCAGACCCGCCAGCCATCGCCGATCCCCGGCTAACCGGCCATGCTTGGATGTCAACCGGCTCCGCGCAATGGCGAGACGCCCCTGAGCAAACGCCAGCCGCCTCCGGGGCATCGCCGTCGGGCTTCGATGCAGCGCCAACCGGGTCTGCGGAGCGGTCAACAGGGCCCGCCGGCCCGCCAAACCGCTCCGAAGGGCTGTCACCCGGCCCTGAGCTAGCGACAACAGGCTCCGACGAAGAGCCGCCCGGCTCTGAACCAGCGCAGGCAAACAGCACGCAAGCGTCAACGGACGCCAACGAAGCGGCAGGTTGTGCCTGCCGGCGTCGTTCGGCCGAAAACAGCCCCCCTCAGCAACCCACCGGCCGGCCATACAGATCCACCCGCTTGCCCGACGAGTCGCGGAAATGCAGCACCCGTAGCAGAAACGAAGGGGGAGCCGAGTCGCTGACGCCTGCCGGGCGCGGCCAGCGGGGCGAAGGAATCAGACTGTCGGCAGCGGCAGGCGCCGGACTTTCGCCGGGACGCAACGAACAAAACAACAGCAGTCCGACAGCACCCAGCGCACTGCAGCCCAACAGGGTGGCCCCCGCTTTCTTCCGGTAAAACAGCATAAAAAAAGGTTTGCTTCAAGGTAGGCCGCCCGGAGGCACCTGCCGGTAAAGGAGGTGTAAATTGATTGTAAACGCCTGTAAATAATGCCCCGCGATCTGCCGCTTATGCCCCGGCAGCCCTAATTTCAGCCTATGAAACGGATACTGCTGGTTGGTGCCGCTGCGCTGGCCCTGCTGTCGGCTTTGCTGCTGCTGGCGCCGGCAAACCGCCCCGACTCCTTCAACGAGGCGAAGACCCATATCGTGATGCGCCAGGTGGGACACCGGCTGCTGCAGGCCGCCGGCGACAGCCAGAGCCCGGTGCTGTCGGCGGAGCAAACCGAAGCCGGCACCTACACGCTGGATTTCAAACGTCCCTTCCCCTTTCGTCCCGACACCCTCCGGGCGCTGGTCGACCGGGCACTCAGGACCAGCCTTCCGGGGAGCGACTATATCGTACACGTGGAGGAGCAAGGCACCGGGAAAGTCGTTTTCGGATACGTGCAGCTGCAGTCCGGCCAGCAAACCCTCGTGCCCTGTCTCGGCCGCGACCAGCCCAGCCAGCTGTATCGTATTTCGATCCAGACAAAACCCCTGTCGCGGCCGGCCGGCTATCGGATCACCGGCCTGCTGCTGTTGCTGGCAGCCCTGCCGCTGGCACTGGCGGCCTGGAGAAAGCACCCGCAGGCAACGGCACCCGCAGACGCCCCCAAGCCCGCACCGCCTTCGGTCCCCGCCCCGGAAGGAATTGCCCTGGGGCGCTACCGCTTTCTGCCCGACCAGCAATGCCTGCTGCTCAACGATACGCGGATCGCCCTCACCGGCAAGGAGGCCAGCCTGCTGCGCATCTTTGCCACCCGCCTGAACGAGGTCGTGGACCGGCAGGAGCTTCAACAGGTATGGGACGATGAAGGCGTGATCGTAGGACGCAGCCTCGACGTCTTCATCTCGCGGCTGCGCCGGAAGCTGGATCAGGATCCACAGCTGGCCCTCGTGAACATACCGCGAAAAGGATACCGGCTGGAGCTGCAATAAGCCATCACAAAAATCCACCCCCTGTTCGATGGCAGGCGTGCTGCCCGCTTTATCGCAAAAAGAGTCTTTGTCAATGCGGAAAGAACACCCTGGGTGCCGCAAGGAAGGCTGCCTGGCTCTTCGACGCGGCTTACCCGCATCCGTTGCGGGCAACACCAGGGCTGCGCGGCGCCCCGCAATTGCATTGGCCGCACGGCGGCTCCGGAACGAACACCGGGGTTTTTCCGTTCCCCCGCTAAACTTTGCCGGTTAAAATGCATCTTACACCGCTATGAATCGCCCGTTACTCCTCTGCCTCCTCCTGCTCCTTTCTTTGACGGACACCAGCGCCCAGGACTTCCGAAACGTGGATGCCTGGCTGCAACGCAACATCGAAAGCCTGGGCGGACGCGCCGTGCTCCTGATCCATAAAGACGGTCAGCAGGTGTACAGCCAGTCGCTCAACGACATGAGCCGCCGCCAGCAGCTGGGGCAACGGCTGATGGCGCGGCGCCAGAAAACAGCACCCGGTACCGAAGATTTCGATGCCCGCACAAAAATCCCCATCGCCAGTTGCAGCAAATGGCTCAGCGCCGCCCTGGTAATGACATTCATCGACGAAGGAACACTGAAACTTTCCGACACCATCGGTCGCTGGCTGCCCGTTATGAGCCGGGCGGGAAGAGGGAAGATCACGATCGCGCAATGTCTGTCGCACAGCACGGGGCTGAACGGTGGCAAGCTGCGCGAGAACCTCGAAGCCATGCGCGACTTCCGGAGTATGGATGATGCCGTGAACCACCTCGCCACGGTTCCTGTGGAAGGAGCGCCGGGAACGGTGTTCCATTACGGCAACACCGGCCTGCAACTGGCGGCCGCGGTGCTGGAAAAAATCAGCGGCAGATCGTTCACGGAATTGTTTGACGAGCGGATCGCCCGCCCCCTCAATATGACCGAAACCGATTGGGGAACCACCAGGGTGCCGCTGCCTGCAGGTGGCGCCCGTTCATCGGCCAGCGACTATGCGAAGTTCCTGGAGATGATTCGCAGAGGCGGCACGGTTTCCACCGGCAACTCCGGCAACCGGCGGTTACTTAGTGAACAAAGCCTGCGAGCCATGCGCGTCAACCGCATCACCGAAGGCATCCGCATCAGCCACACGCCGGCCCGTGATTCTACGATTGCCGGTTATGGCTTTGGCTGCTGGGTGCCGCCCACCGCTACCGAACGATCGCCCGCTGCGCTGGCAACCAGTCCGGGCCTCTTCGGTTCCTTTCCCTGGGTGAGCTTCGAGAAAGGATATACAGCCGTGTTGTTTGTGTATAACCTACGTGCCAAAGAACGCCCCGAGCTGTATCGCGAACTGAGAACGCTGGTGGATCAGGCCATGCGCTGATGGCACACGAAGGAAAGCGCATAAAGAACTTATGGCTCCTGCTGCCCGGGAGCGGCCCGTGCAAATACGTCGTGCATCAGCAGGCCATGCGGCAAGGTGATCAATGAAAGGAAGATCCAGAACGGCGACAGCGTGGCACCAGGAGCATATCCAAACAGAAAGAACAAAGCAAGCCCGGCGAATGCGCCGGCAATAAAGGGCAATGTCTGCAACAACCACTGCCGGAGCCAGCCACTGCGCAAACGACGCGGCGCCAGGTAGTGACACACCGAGCGAAAAGAACGCAGGGAGTGCCAGAAGGAAAAATAAACCGTGAACGCCAGAATCAGCGGCAACATCCTGCACAACAGCAGCAACAGCAGTACGGCAACTACCGGAAGCCAGGCGCTCAGCGGAAGCCGCGCCGACCGTAGCCGCAACCATAGCAGCAGGGGCCATACGGCCAGTCCGCCCAGCCAAACGGCGGTACTGTACCCTGCATAAGCATGAGCAAAACGCACCAGTAAGGAACCAGCGCCGGTCAGCTGTTGGAGGTAGGGAATGATTTCGGTCGTATGGGTAAAGAGCAGGGATAGCAGGAGCCAGCAACCCCATGCGATCCGGATGAACTGATCGGAAGCGCGTTGCAGGGAGAGTCCGGCCAGATCGGTATCGGCAAAATGCCAGGCGGAGATCAGTAGAAATACAATCAGCGCCAGCGAAGCACTCAGCCACCACAACAGGCCATAAAGCAACATCAGTCCGAGGTAAAAGACGCCGAAACGCAACAGGGGATAATGCCGGCCCGATGCATGCTCCTGCTGGCGGAAGACCAGGTAATCGAGCGCGCCGTGCGGAATACCGATCACAACCAGCGATATCCCAAGGATCACCAACTGCAGCCCGAAGCCGATAACGCCCAGATACGCCTGCAGTGCCAGCAGCAAAAAAGCCGGCAAAAGATACAGGGTATGTAGGGACATCGATCGATACATAGCGTCGGCAGGAAAGTAAAAGGACCTGCCTGGAAAGGCAGGTCCGTTAGTGGCTCTATTCTGTCTCTAAAACTAAGCTCTTTTGCGTGGTGGCAGTGCCCTTGCCCGGGATCGATATGGTCTTATCGGCACGGCTCAGTGCATAGATCACCAGGCCGAAACCGATCTTATTGACGGCATCGCCGATGTTGTACACGATATCCATCGAAAGACCCTGCAGCGCCGGGACTCCGAAGAAACCACCCGCCGTGCCGGCGATGTAGCCGATAGGGTAAATCGCCCAGCCAACCAACACAAACCAGGCCAGCGCCTGATTAGCCCTGGCAACGGCCGGACCAGCGGCAGCAGCCAGCTTCCTGACCTCGCCGAACCATACCAGGTACACGATGTAGAAGTAACCGACCGACGATATGAAACCCCATACCCAGCTCTGCGCCTCCTTGCCGTAGATGGCCTCACCGATGTATCCGGTGACCAGCATCAGCACGGATGCAGCGATCAGGCGCCACAGCAAACCGATCTTGGCTCCGCTCTTCTTGGTAATGAGGTAGAACTCCACACACATCAGCGGAACGGTCAGGATCCAGTCTACATAACGGAAGAATGTCGGCGACTCACCGGTGGCGAGGTTGTAGTCGCGCATGTAATAGTAATGCACGGCTGCAATGAACGTGATCAGTCCCGACACCAGCACCGAAGTGCGCCATGCTTTATCGGTATTGCTGATTTCGAAAAAGAAGAACACGGATGCAGCCATCATGGCCATGCAACCGATAAAAAAGGTAAAGGCAACATAATTGTCATTGGCGATGGGACCAATGTCAAGCAGAAACAGGTTCATAGTAATGTGATTTGGGTAAGCAAAAAAGGTACGATGCCAGGTGCTTTTCAATCACACAGCTCAGAAGGGTAGCAGGCTTGTTCTAGAGATAGATAGAAGACAGTAGAGACCGGTCACAGGAAAAAACATCGAACCGGGAAAATGGTTTTCAAAAGGCAGCTCTTTTTTTCGGCGGACGAACCGGAATCGGCATTTGTTAAACAATCACGGTCGGGGACATACGCAGATTAGACAAGTGGCGTGGGTAGCCGGACCAATGTCAGGCTGAGCGAAGCCGAAGCAAGGTCAGGCTGAGCGCAGTCGAAACCCCATCATCCCATTACCCACTCCACCTTCTCTTCCAACGGCGCCCTTTTGCCCTCTCCGGAAGAAACGGCGATGGCACCGATGTAAAAGAAACCCATCAGTTTGTCGGATGTGCCTAATCCAAAAAACTCCTTTGCGCTTTCCTTATAGGTAACGCCACCGGTGGTCCAGTAGCCGCCGAGGCCATAGGCAGCTACCGTAAGAGCCATGTTCTGCACGGCGCAGGCCACGGCGCTGATCTCTTCAATTTCGGGAAACTTCTGGTTGGGGTCGCGCTTCATACAGAGCGCAATGACATGCGAGGCCTTCAGCGGGTTGGCGAGCAGGTTCTCATAGGTTGCCTGCTTGAAGTTGTCACCTGCCCCGGCTTTATAGGTTTCAGCCTGAAACTGCGCCAGCTTCTCACGGCCGGCACCGGCAAACACCACGAACTTCCAGGGCTGCAGGTTGCCATGACTGGGCGCCCAGGTGGCATTCTCCAGCACCTGCCGGATGATCTTCTCATCTATGACTACAGCAGGATCGTACTGCTTCGGAAACACCGAACGGCGTTGACGGATGAGTTCATTGATGCTATCAGGAGTAAACGGCATAGAAGTGGTTTGTTGTGCAAAAATCCGGTATTGCAGCGGCTAATGGAAAACAGATTTGGCCGGCCCGCACACATACACTACTTTCGACATATGACACTGCGCTCCTATTCGTATTACTATCGCTTCCCGAACCCCAGGTGCCGGTAGGATTCGTATGTACGCAGCATAACGCATTGCCCCCGCCACCCGCGGGGGCTTTTTTTTACCCAACCTTCTTTCTATGAACCGCATCAAGCCATCATCCCAGATCTACAGCAGCTACACAGCCGAAGACTTCGCGGTGTGGCGCCGCCTCTTTGACCGGCAAATGAACGTGTTGCGTATGCATGCAGCACCTGAAGTACTGACAGCAATCGATGCGGTAGGTTTCACAGCAACCGAAATTCCGCACTTCGGCCAGCTGAACGAGCGGCTGGCCCGCAGCACCGGCTGGCAGGTCGCTACGGTCACCGGCATCGTACCGCCTTCGGAGTTCTTCCCGCTGCTGGCGCGTAAGATCTTTACCTGCACCTGCTGGCTGCGCACCATGGCCGAGCTCGACTACCTCGAAGAGCCCGACATGTTTCATGATGTATTCGGACACGTTCCGCTGCTGACCAACCCCGATTATTCCGACTTCTTCCAGGAACTGGGACGCCTCGCCGAAGCGCATCTCGATTACCCGGAGGTGATCGACATGCTGGAACGGCTCTATTGGTTCACGATTGAGTTCGGGCTGCGGCGGTCGGCAGAAGGACTGAAGATCTACGGGGCGGGCATTCTCTCTTCTTCCGGAGAAACGAGCCATGCGCTCGGTACCGCGTCACGCAAACATCCTTTCGATGCCGCGGCCATCCTGTCGCGGCCCTTCCGTACCGATGTGGTGCAGGAAGACTACTATGTAATTGATAGCTTTCAGCAGCTCGTCGCCTGCCTGCCGGAAGTGCGGTGCATCGTGCAACGGGCCGTAGCCGGTGCGCTGCCGATTCCTGACGCATCAGCCTTACTCATGTAATTTTCGGACACGACAGTATTCGTACATAAAGTCCTCCTGCCACTTAACCCGGCCCCTGAGCCTTCTCCTCCTATTCTGTGAGACAGACCGTACAAATCCGGTTTGCTTTGCAACAAATGCACGGTATGAAAATGAAGATACTGTCCCTGCTGCTTCTGAGCATATCGACGGTTGCAATGGCGCAGAATGGAAAGGGAAGTCTGTCGGTAACCATCACCAATGAACAGAAAACGCCGCTGGAAAGCGCTACCGTAGAAATACTGAGGACGAAAGACTCGGCCCTGATAAAGACTGCGCTCAGCGACAAAGGGGGCCTTGCCGTTGCTGAAAAACTCCCGGCAGGCCGCTACCTGTTGCGTGTGTCGATGAACGGGCACCAGCAACGCTATGCACCGCCCTTTGAGATCATCGAAGGAACGGTGCAGCAATTGCCGGCGCTCAGTTTGCAGGTGCGTGCCGCTAATGAATTGCAGGGAGTGACCGTGAGCAGCCGCAAACCGTTCATCCAAAGGCTGAACGACCGTATTGTGGTGAACGTTGAAAACAGCATCGTTTCGGCCGGCGCCTCGGCCATGGACGTGCTTGATCGCTCGCCCGGCGTAACGATTGACCAGAACGACAACATTGCCCTGCGCGGGCGGGCGGGTGTGATCGTGATGATCGATGGCAAGCCCACCCCCATGAGCGGAGCCGATCTGGCAAACTACCTGAAGGGACTTCCCAGCAACGCCATCGAACGGATCGATATCATCACCAACCCCTCCTCGAAGTATGATGCGGCGGGCAATTCGGGGATCATCGACATCCGCCTGAAAAAAGACCAGCGCTTGGGCGCCAACGGCTCCCTGAATACGTTCTTCGGACAGGGATTTTTGCCCAAAACCGGTGCAGGCGGCACGCTCAATTACAGAAACAAAACGATGAATCTGTTTGGCAATTACAACTATGCCTACCGCGAAATGCTGAACCACCTGTTCATCAACCGCAACTTTTACAGTGGCCCGGTGCGCACCGGTTCCGACCATAAAGACAACCGCGCCGTAATGCCAATCGGCACCCATACCTATCGTCTGGGCGCCGACTTCTTCCCCTCCTCCAAAACGATCATCGGCTTTGTGGTGAATGGAAACTTCACGCATTTCAGACGCGCCGCGGATATCAACACGATGGTCAACACGCCGCAGGGCAGCCCCGACTTCACTTTCCGGTCGCTGGGTACCAACGACGACCGTAACCGCAATGCCGTCGCCAATATCAATTTCAAAACGAAGCTCGACAGCATCGGCAGCGAACTCACGGCCGATCTCGATTACGGGCAGTACCGCACCAGCTCCCTTACCAGCACGGCCAGCAATTTTTTCAACCTCGATGGAACCCCGAAAGGTGTAGCCGATATCCTGGACGGTGATCAGCGTGGCCTGCTCAAACTCGCTTCCGGAAAAATAGACTACACAAAATCCCTTCGTGAAGGTGCCCGCTTCGAGGCAGGCCTGAAAAGCAGTTACGTCACCTCCGACAATGACGCGCTGTTCTTCAGTGGGGCGGGCAACAACCGACCGGTAGACAGCACTAAGACCAACCGGTTCTTCTACCAGGAATACAACCATGCGGCTTATGTGAACGGAAGTAAGAACTGGAAGAGATGGGGGCTGCAGGTGGGCTTGAGGGGCGAGCAGACCAATATCCGCACGCTTCAGGCCAGGAACAGCGTTCGTTTCCGTAATGACTATTTTCAGCTCTTCCCCTCAGCGTTCGTTACCTACAAACTGAAAGAGCAGCAGTCAATCGGGCTCTCTGTGAGCCGCCGTATTGACCGCCCGGGTTACGCACAGCTGAATCCTTTCCTGTTCCAGATCGATGCGACGATCTACTCAACCGGTGCTCCACTGCTTCGTCCGCAGCTGACCTGGTCGTATGAAGCCAGCTACACGGTAAAACAGCTCCACTTCACGCTGGGCTACAGCCGCACAAAGGCACCGCAGACCACGGTCCTTTCGCGGATCCTGGACGTCATTCCCACATTTGAGATCAAGCCGGGGCAGGACTCGAACATTACCGTACAAATACCGGTGAACCTGGAATCTTCGGATTACGTCGGACTGACAGCCACAATTCCCTGGCGGGTCAAACCGTGGTGGAACCTGATGGGTAATGTGAATGTGTTCTACAGCCACTTCAATGGCAATATCGGAGGTGCCGCTGTAAGCAATGGCACGCCAGCGGCCAATGTGCGGATCAATAATTCATTTACACTAAAGAAGGGCTGGAGCGCGGAACTAAACGGCAATGTCAACACCGGCGGACGCATGGGCTACATGGTCATGAATACACAATGGAGCCTGTCGGCGGGCATTCAGAAAAACGTGATGCAGAACAGGGGTACGGTACGCCTCAATGTCACCGATATTTTCCTGACCAGCCTACCCCGCGCCACGGTTACCTACGAGGGTCGCTACATTGAGCACTGGAACGCGGTACGCGACACCAGGGTTGGTACGCTCAGCTTTACCTACAGGTTTGGAAACAATAAAGTGCAGGCAGCCCGCCGGCGCACAACGGCTTCGGAAGAAGAGCGGCAACGTGCAGGCGGCTGACATGTATAGGAATATCTTACGGCGAAACTCCTGCATCCATGCGGGAGTTTTTATTTGCGTTGCCGGCGTTTGCGTGCCTTTGTTCAGGGAGATTGTTTTTGCAGAAGATGCAGATGGGCCGAAGCCAAGCCGATATAATGCCGGTTAAGAAACGACTTTAAGTGCTTGTGAAAGTGACTGTAGTCGTAATAACCAAAGTCTTCGTACCGGAATGCCTGCGGATCGGTTGCCAGAAGAGCGGCAGCCATTCGGATACGGATAATCTGCAGGGCTTGTTTTCCGGTAATCCCGGTTGTGGCGAGAAAATAGCGTTGGAGCGTACGTGCACTGACACCATAGCCTGCAGCCAGCGTCTGTATCGTAGCGTTGAAGTTCCGTTGTTCACTTGCCTCTTTAAGGAGCCTGGTCACCAGCTTTACCGGTCCATGCGCCTGGCTATGGTGGTCGATGATGTCCTGGTAATAGCCAGAAACCAGTTCGATGCGGCGGTCGAAGGTTCCGGCGGCCTTCACCTGGCGTACGATGGCGGCGTCCATCAGGTAAGATAGCGGATGCACCGACTCGCGGTATTCCGAAAAATTTACCTTTTTCTCGAGTACGATCGGCGACACCTTGAACTTGATTCCGAAGATCCGGTTTCCGGGACGATGATGACAGATCATGTACTGGCTGCGGGGGAGAAAAATATCCTGTCTTACCGGATATTGCTCGGCTGCCAGTTGCATCCTGAAGGGGGTTCCGAGATTGAGCATATAGGTGTAACCGATGTTCGGGAAGAGCGCATCGGAAAAACCATCAGGATACTGCTTCCAGAGACCGTCGAAGGAGGTTTCCCAGAAAAAATCGATAAAATGGGACAGGGAGCGGGGCGCCTTTTTCCGCAGGTAATGACGTTCGAAATGAACCAGGTCAAAGAATTCGATATGTTCTTTCGATGGCAGGAGAAAGTTTAGGTTAAATATAAGCGACTTGTGGAAACGAAGGACGGCGGACGGCGTATTTCAGCGATGTGTGGAAGGAAGCTGGATCTTCGGGCGCCGGTTGTTTGTGTTCGGCATTTCCTATTTTGTGCTAGGTGGATAAAAAAAGGCCGCACATTTCTGTACGGCCTTTTTAAATGAATATGGCAGCTACCTACTCTCCCGCATTGTGGTGCAGTACCATCGGCCATGAGGG